>Ga0208546_1000169_pt1 | contig 30389 bp, 40 predicted proteins | sample DEB19_08_DNA_4_FD_184528 | JGI IMG/M metagenome (GOLD analysis project Ga0208546, IMG submission 184528) | Aqueous microbial communities from the Delaware River and Bay under freshwater to marine salinity gradient to study organic matter... | ecosystem: Environmental > Aquatic > Marine > Coastal...
GCAAGCCTGACATATTCATGACCACATACGACATGGTGGAGGAGGTGAAGTCGTGAGCCAAATCAACGACACTCGTATGCTTGAGATGATGCGCGGAACAACACCTCCAACGTGGGAGCAGACCTGCTTGGATCTGGACAAGAAACTGGCCGACTCACGCCAGCACATCACCCAACTCGAAAACCGTCTCCGCGCCCTGTGGGACAAGCTAGAAGGGGAGAGGAAGTTCTACGATCAGCGCATCCGAGAACTCGAAATAGCTGGCAACGCAATGTACGCATTCATCAACCCTCCATCTCCGAGCATGAGGACCATCCGAATGGACAACCTGTTGCAGGGTTGGGATGACGCTAAGATTGGGAAGGTGGTGAAGCCATGAACCATCTTGTTAAGGCCAACAAAAAGGTCAGCGATACCCCGCGCACAGACCGGCAGGCATACATAACGTGGGATTTAATCCAGTTCGTAAAGGCTGGATTCGCCCGTCAGTTGGAGCGGCAACTGGCTGGAGCGAACAAGCGGATCGTCGAGCTAGAGAAAGAGAACGAACGCATCAACAGATTGGAACGTGCTGGCGATATGCTGTGCGCTGCTGCCGCATTCCTAGGCTGGCATGGTGAGATTGAGCAATGGAACAAGGTGAAGGGGCAGAAGCCATGAACATCCCCATCGGACCTGCCGCATTCGTGTTCAAGCACCGGAAGACCGGACAAGTCGTCGTAGCACCCAGCGAGCGGTGGCATGAGTACTACGACAACAAGGAGAACTGGGAACATACCGCAAGCGTCAATGCCTGTATGGCCATCGAATACCTCATCAACGTCAAACCGAAGGAAAGGAACCGATGGATCAGATCGCTCACGGAGAAGATATGAAACTGCGAACGATCAAATGGGTGCTGTCACCGACCGACGACCATATGCTTTCGATGGAATGCACCGACATCGAGATCGTAGATGAGGGCGGCGGCGAATACGTCGAGGTGAGTCAATCGGCTGATGGCCACGGCAAGATCTCCATCAACCCCGAGGAATGGCCGATGATGCGCAAAGCAATCGACGATGCCATCAAGCAATGCAGGGATCTGAAGAAATGAAACTCCTCCACGAAATGCCCGTCGATCATCCGGCGCGTAACACCGCTCTGGTCAACCTAGATATCCGCATTCGCTGCCGTCACACCAAGTCCATGCGCGATCCGAGGACTTGGAAGATAAAATTAGACACCTACAACCGGCTGAACGATAGCTGGCGGAACAACTTCGATTTTATCATTTATCCGGCTGATTCCCAGTCGGATCGAGTCGTGTGACTCGGACAACCCGCAGACGGTAAATGTGTGACCGTACTGCGGACAAATTTCCAATTATGAATCTGAGAGAATACCAAAAACGTGTCGTCGAATGGGCCAAGACATCCGATGGATTGGTCATTGCACCAGCCGGTAGCGGCAAGACCTGGATCGCCGCTTCAATCGTCAACCTCTATCCGAATGACCGGATTGGTTGGCTGGCTCCAACAATCGAAACCTGCAAACAGGCCAAGGTGGCCCTCGATCTGGCCGGTGTTGATCCCGCCCGCTACGAGATCCGATGCCCACACGAGAGCGTCGATTTCACTAAGTGCGAACTCCTGATCGTTGACGAGTGCAAACACAGCCCAGCGAACCAATGGAAGCGCGTAGTCGAGCAGTGTAACGGGAGGCGTTATGGGTTCGATGCGACTCCTTGGTGCGATGATCCAGATCGGAATGAGGTTCTGCGGAAGCTCTTTCGCAATCGTCAGATCGAGATCACCAGGGGAGACATCGGCGATTCATTGGCCGATGCAACCCTTGTCATGTCGAACGCGACCGACATGGGTCTTGAGATGCGAATCGACAACAACATCGAGCGGTTGTTCAAAGATCGCCGTCGTTACATGAGGATAAGTGACGAGGAATTGAAACGGATGTGTGCTTGGGAATCCATCGTGGACATCGGCATCTGCCAGAACAATGCGCGCAACGAGTACGCTCGCGATGTGGCCATAACGCATGGCGATATGCAGACCTTGATCCTAGTGCCACGCATCACGCTGGGCGAGTGGTACGAGCATGAGATTCCCGGTGCGAGATTGGTTCACTCCAAGATCGGTAAGAAGGATCGACGCTCCTACATGGAGGAGTTCAAGAGCGGCAACCTGAAGACGATGATCGCGACATCATTGGCCGATGAAGGACTCGATCTTCCGAATGCCGAACTTTTGATCATGGTGAGCGGTGGGCGGTCTCCGCAGAAGACGATTCAGCGGGCCAGCCGTGTGTTGCGTAAGACATCGGATAAAAATAACGCGACAATCTATGATTTCACGGACAAGTTCCATCCTATCGGAGCGTTCCACGCTCGGAAGCGAATCAAATCATACAAACAACTTGGGATCATAGATGAGCGCGAGTCCAACTGAGAACATAGTGTTCTTGATCGGTGAACTGAAAGGGGTTTCGAGGAATGGCGAGACGAAGAACGGAGCGAGGATGGTTCGGAGAGTGATCAGTGTCGCTAGGCACTGGACCGATCCATCTGGCAAGTTCCACGAAGATTTCGACGACTTTGAGGTCGTCTCTTGGGGTCAGGTGGCGCAGCAACTTGAGGAGATCGAGAATGGTGCGCTGGTGAGGATCAAGGGGCGGATCAAGGTCGAGCGATGGTACGACGGTGAAGAAACAAAAAGTGCAATCAGGATAGCTGCGGAGAACGTCGTTGTTCTCTGCTATTGAGAAAACAAAATGAAAAAAGAAATCAGACAGGTGGCGGCGTTCATGGCCTCGTTCGGCCAGGACACAAAGGTCAATCCACGGATACCGGATGAAAAGACTCGCGCCCTTCGTCGTGCATTGATCGACGAGGAGGCCGCAGAACTCGAAACATCCAAAGATCCGGTCGAAGCACTCGATGCCATCGCCGACCTCCTCTATGTCGTCTACGGAGCGGCAATCGCTTACGGATTCAGCGAGGATCAGGTCGAGCGAGCGTTCCAGACGGTTCACGAATCGAATATGTCGAAGCTCTGGCATCCGGCTGAATTGCAGATGATCGATAAGCTGGAGAATATGCCGAAGGAACACACGATCACGAAGACGCAGAACCGTTACATCGTGAAGCGTAAGGACGGAAAGATCATCAAGAGTCCTTCGTACAAACCCGCCGACATCGTCTCCTGCCTCAAATGAAAACCATCGTCGCTTGTGACCCAGGGGTGAATGGCGGATTCGCGATCAAGACCCAAGACGGAATCATCCTCCTGCCGATGCCCGAGTCCGTACCGGACATGGCCCAGTTGATCAGCGGATTCAAGACAACCGAATCCCATTTCTGGATCGAGAAACTACCCAAGTTCGTGTCCAAGCTGACCCCGGCCTCCGCAGTCGCCACGCTCCACGAGAACTACGGCATCTGCCAAGGATTGGCCTACGCATACGGTTATGCTCTGCATCGAGTCGAACCCAAGATATGGCAGGAACCGCTTGGACTAGGAGGCAAGAAGTCCTGTGCGACCGGACCCGAGTGGAAGCGAAAGCTCAAATCGAAGGCTCAAGAACTCTATCCAAGCCAAGATGTTACACTTAAGAACTGCGATGCGTTGCTAATTCTTCACTACGCACTGGGTGGAGGTCGTTGACAAATGATAATAGAATGCGGCATTTTTAATATTGCCGCACATGAATATCATCAAGGCGCGGAAACGGGTGATGGCCATAGGCTGCACACACGGTAATCGCGCCAACAAGAACGCTCTAGCTGCCGCACTCCTGTTCCGTGAAGCGTATCGTCCTGACGAAGTCATTCATCTGGGTGATGCTTACGATCTGGCAAGTCTTCGAGCCGGTTCATTGGCAAATCCAGCAGATAGCGATGCCGCTGACGATTATCTGGATGACATCGAGTGCGGAGCTAGTTTTCTTAACGATCTACGCCCTACTGTTTTCACCCTCGGAAACCACGATCAACGAGCGCAGAGGTATCTGAGGCACCACAACACGGTCGTTCGCGGATTCGCGGAAGCGGTCTGGGAACGGATGATCAAGCCGATAGAGAAACACTGTCACACCTTCATCCAACACAATGACGTCTTCAAAAGAAGTTTCTATCATTTGGGTGGATTCGCATGGGGACATGGCGTTTTGTACGGCGAGAATTTCCTGCGTGATAGTGCAGAGACCTGGGGAAACTGCGTCGTGGCACACGCGCATCGCGCTGGAGTTGCAGCCGGACGAAACTCCCTACACCCACTTGCATACAGCCCCGGCACCTTGAGCGATATGCCATGCATGGAATACGCGCATAAAAGGAGATCCACGTTGGCGTGGTCTCACGGAATCGTTTACGGCGAATACGATGATGACAGTGCAAACCTGAACGTACACATATGGAATCAGAACGAGACAAAATGGAGTCTGCCGAGCTTCTGACGAGGCTCCGTTTGGCAATCGCCAATCAACCGGATGAAATCCCCGCAGGTTGGAAGACGGTCGAACAATTTGCGGTCGAATGGGGTATGACCAACAACGCCGCAGGAATCGTTCTTCAAAGAGCTACCAAATGCGGTGCGATGGAACGCAAGCGGTTTCGCATCCAAACGGTTGGCAGAGGTGTCTATCCGACGCCGCATTACCGCGAGATCAAGGCTTCAAAATCCGCCGATACCCACACTTCCAAACCTGCTTAGTCAGGATATTAGCAACCCTGATAACTTCTTCTTCGGTGAGATCCGGTTTGGCGAGGTGCAGGACTTCGTGAATCAATGTGTCCAACCGCTCGCGTTCGCCCTGTCGAGGGTCGATTTCGATGACGTTCTCACCGTGGAAGCACTGTCCGAGTGCGCGTTCGCGACCAAGTTTTTTCTCCACAACCCTGATCCGCATAAAAACATGAGAATGAATCGTAGAGACGAGATCAAGTCGATAGCCATCGCGGCTTTCGCAATGGGTCTCATTGTTGCAACAGCCTGGTTCCTATTGTTCGTACTATGAATACAACCATCCGAGTAGCAGACGCAGACGAGTCGTCACCCAAACTAAACTTCGAGGACTTCAACCGTGCTTACCGCAAGTGGTTGATCCGCCGAGGATTCAACGATGAAGTCGAGCGAATCGACCGCTTCAAAGGCATCGCCCAGCGGTGCCGCGACAAGAAAGCAGCGAAAAAGAAAGCAACCAAATGAACGCATCAACGATCACCCGAGAACAGCTCTTGAAAGAGGCACCTAAGCTCGTCGAGTATGCTATCATGCGGGGATGGATGGCCTACCCGAAGAAGGCCAAATGCCCCGATCACTGGAGCAATGGAAAGGATTTAAGCGATGAAGACGTTCAAGAACTCCGTAAGACCCTCACTGAAGGTTCAGGTCATTGATGACGACGCAGAGATCCGAATTGGCGAGATGAAAGTACCAGCGGTGGCCTACGTTCGCGAAGGCCGCAAGAAGGTGAGCATCCGCACCAAGGAGGAGTTCAAGGCGAAGTTTGTTCGGGATGAATCGGAATCCTGACACCTACATCGACGCTCAGGCAAAGCTCTTTGAACACTTCGACCAGAGGAGAATCAGGATTCAATTCTGGTCGAAATTTTTGATCACACCCAAAGAGCTTGCCCTGCTGTTCAAGCGGAACCGCGAGCATCGTCAGTTCATACAGGAAATAGCGTCCTCGGACCTCGGTGAGGCGGGACGTAAAGCGCGCACATATCTTGGAATCACATGAATACAATCGAACGGGCGCGGGCATGGCTTGCCAGCGTACCAGGAGCGGTCTCCGGCCAGAACGGCCATTCCCAAACATTCACCGCAGCTACAGGTCTCGTTCACGGGTTTGAACTGACCGCTCGCGACTCACTCGCGCTGCTGATGGAATGGAACGAGAAGTGCAGCCCCAAATGGAGCGATGCGGAGCTTCGGCATAAGATCACCCAAGCCGAGAAAACACCGCACACGAATCCGAAAGGCTACCTCAGAAACACCCGTTCGACCGGCAATCCGGTCTCGATGACCGGAAAGTTTGTCGTCCGCAAGATCCTTGCATTACCGGAACAGACTTCCCGATTTTCAACCGAGGACTTCCTCAGAGCCTGTTTCGATCCAGAGGATACCGTCTGCATCTGCAACGAGATCATCACAGACGACGAGGGCCGCTCTCGCCCCGCTTCCAAAGGGACATACCTCAAGAGGGACGAATGGATCAAATCTCACTTCACCGCTCCCATATCGCCAATGTGGACCGGCAAAGAGGCCCGTGGTGCGTATGTACGGATCAATCCATGCAGCGACCAGACCGGAACCGATTCCGGCGTCTCAACCTTCCGCCATGTCCTGGTCGAGATGGACGAGAAGTCGAAGGATGAACAGTGGACGATCCTGAAGGAATCGAACCTGCCGTTTTCGGTCATCATCGATTCGGGCGGCAAGAGTCTGCACGGATGGGTACGAGTGGATGCTGCCAACCGCGAGGAATGGGAGCAGCGAAGGAACGTGGTGTACCAACACCTCGACCACCTCGGGGTTGATCCTAAGAACAAGAATGCCAGTCGCTTCAGCCGGTTGCCCGGCGTGATGCGGAACGGTGTCGAGCAGAAGCTCTTGGCCCTCAATCAGGGTGCGCCATCGTGGGACGATTTCATCGATCACTTGGAGTCGGCCAATCTGCCGAGCAAGTTCGATCTCGTTGACATCATCACCTACGACAAGGAGAACGATCCTGACAACCTGATCGGTGACCGCTGGTTGCGCCGTGGAACCAGTCTTCTCTTTGTGGGACAAAGTGGATGCGGCAAATCCTCATTGGTGATGTCCCAAGCGATCCATTGGTCGCATGGATTGTCCTGGTTCGGAATAGCCCCGATCAGACCGCTGAAGGTGATGGTGATCCAAGCGGAGAACGACATCGCGGATATGCACGATTCGCTGATCGGTGCGGCGAAGGGCGTGTTCTCGGATTATTGGGAATCGAAGATCCGAGAATCTGGAATCGAGTTCTACCGCGAGACAGTTCGGGTTGGGATCGATTTCACGACGATGCTTCGGAAGATGGTCAAGAAATCGAAGCCTGACATCGTGTACATCGATCCGCTGCTTTCGTACATCGGAGGCAATCCTGCGGACATCGAGGTATGCTCGCAGTTCACGCGGCAACAGCTTCAGCCTTTGATGATCGAGACGGGTGTGATCATCGTGTTGGTGCATCACTTCCCGAAGCCCAAAGGGAAGGATGAGAAACCTGAGAGCGTTGCAGAGATGGCCTACTCAGGATTCGGATCGAGCGACCTGACGAACTGGGCGCGAGAGGTGATGGTCCTGCGTGAAGTGGGCTACAACAGTCCTCGGAAGTTTATGCTTGGGTTGGCCAAGAGATCGATGAGGAGCGGATTACAGGATCGTGAAGGTAAGAAGACAGGCGGAATCACTATCCAGCATTCGTTGAAGAACATCTGCTGGGAGTATGCTCCACCGGAGGTTTTCACGGTGGATAAGGAGCAGAAGCGGAATAAGGCGAACGGATTCCGCAAGAAATTCCACTGATCAGGCGTTGGCCTTCTCGCGCAAAGCTCGACGACGGCCTTTCGCAGCGAGCGATTGGAACTTCGCCTTGCCGAGCTGCTTGCGGCCAATGTAAGCCGCAATAGCAGCAGGGTCTTTCACTCCCTTCTTCTCAAGCTTCCCAACGAGTTTTTCAAAGCGGCCACCGCCGCCGAGTCGCATCTTGTCCATAATTTTACCAGAGGTTGTTACAGGCCCAGTATCGAGCCGTTGTTTTATCTTTTGCTGTCTCGCAGTTGTGCCGCGAGCGAAAATTTGACCGACGTTGCTTGTTGTGATGCTTGGTGAAGTCGGAATACCGAACATCTCCGAAATGCACAGCAACAACATTTCCTTTGGCGTTCTTAACGAACACCGTCTTCTTCTTTGGATACGGAGTAACACCCTCGATCTTTCGAGGTGAATTGAGCGTCACCTTCCGTCCACGCCAAGTGTTACCCTTTTTGGAGAGGGAGGTTTTCATGGTTTCACCGAGGACGGCTAGGAACTGCTAGTGTCTCATCGAAAATCTGACGCTTTTCTTCAGGAAGACTTTCGCGAACAGCATCAGACTTTTGCTTCAATTCATCCCAAGTACGAAAAAGATTTTGAACCGGAACGTTGGCCGTACGAGCCAACGTCTCAGCTTGTTGCATCGTGATGTTAGGCTTCAGTCCTCCGATGATTCTCGGAACGCGAGAAACAGAAGCCATAAAGTTCTGGGCAGCAGGATTGCCAACCAAAGAATCAACAATCCACCTAGCCCTAGAAACTCGCATGACCGCATCAGCAAGTTGGTTTGGCTGAAGTCGGCCACCTTGCTGGGTCAGGTTTCTAGCACGGGTCCAAACCATGTAATCGTTGATCAGATTGAAATCAGCAGGATCAAGCGTTTCACGAATGATCTGCATCCGGTTTGGATCTTGAAGCATGTCTTCGACCGTCTGAACACCTCGTCTCAAATTCTGTGGTGCAGTCCCAGAAACATGGTTCAACAGAGCAACAGCGGCATCAGCCTGAACGGCTTGTCTGGTTTGAGGAGCAAGTTGGTTCAGCGCATTTCTTACGATCTGCGGATTGTTCGACCTGAACAAGAAATCACGAACAAACTCGGTCGAGTCCACATCTGGATTCAGTCGATTATTCTGAACCTCCCTGGTCGTGTTGTTGAAAAACTCTTCAGACCTAGCCCTGGCAGACTGAGCGTCCTGAGTGACAATCTGCCTCAATCGTTGAGAGTTTATGTTACCGAGATTGTCCGTAATTTCGGTCAAAGCGGCCTGAGAGATTCCGCCTCCTAAAGGAATCGAACGACCAGCGTTTTGAACCCGATTTGCATCCTCAAGAATAGAGCGCAATCGATTCGCGTTTTGAGCGTTGCCAGCAATGAACGCTTGAGTCGATTCAGGAAGATTCCTGAATCCGTTCAAAAGCGAACCCGTATTTTCAAACTGCTGACCGGCAATTTCAATCGGTCGATCAGACCTCAAAGAATCAAACAGACCCCTGCGAATCTGATTCAACTGAATTCTACCTTGAGCAGTCGTAGAGAGCAGATTGTTGATTGAAGCCACAGCTTCAGGTTGTGAAGCAAGCTGCGAATAAAAAGTCTCAGCGTTTTGGAATCCGCCTTCACCAGCAGCAGACGCAGCTTTGCGGATAATCGGATTATCCTGCAAAACATTGAACCGCTGTTCGGCCAAGTTTTGAGCAGCAACCAATTCATTTTCGACTCCAAGCCTTCTCGCAGCGGTAAGCTCTTCAGCTTTCAAAGCTGACCGCAACTGGCGAAGTTGGCGTTGACCAACTCCGGGTGCGAATTCGTTGAAATAATTGATCAGTCCATCAATAGACTGACGGAGGCCAACAAGCCCCTCCATGGTCTGAGGACTACGAGCAACCTCTCGAAGAGCTTGCGCCCTACGAGTTGCTTCGTTGAAAAACTGAGACGGAATATTTTCAACAGTGACAGTTGGTTGTCCTCCGATGATTGGAGATGGAGTCGTTGTAACACGCTGTTCAGTAGCAAGCGTTGAAAGAAGATCGTCAATCGTTTGTCCGAGAGCAGCGGTTGGGGCGACACGCGGTTCTGGCCGACCACCGAGTCGATTTGCCAACGCCGTTCGCATTGTGTTGTAAGCATTGTCAACAAGTCCTCCGAGCCTTTGGTCCTCTTGTCGGATTGCAGCCAAAGCGTTGTTTGCAGATGCTTCAGAAGAAGCTGCTCTCTGAGCGTTTGGAATTATTGATCGAACAACACCTTCAAGTTCTCCTTGAGCGGCAGCCTGGCCAGCCTGAATCTGCTGCCTCAAAGCCTGTCGAGAAATGTCTTCAGCAGCTCCAAGTTCTTGCTGAACAGCCTGTCCAACAGCTTGCTCCTGTTGAGGATTTAGATTGAGAACATTCCTGATTCGTTGAACCAGATTTTGTTGAGCTGCAAGTCCGGCAGATCCAGCTCCAAATTGTCCAGGGAGATTGCGTCCGGTTTGTTGCGCTGCGGTCAACGGAGCGGCACCAGCACCAATTTGCTGCTCAATTCTCTGACCCGATTGAAGACCTTGTTGAGCAACCTGCTGTTCCGTTGTCAATGGCTGTTGGCCACGGGCTAATGCCCCACCGAGAAAACCAGTTCCGGCACCAAGATACGCTGGAAGTTCGATTGCTTTTTCGAGTTCTTCAACAGTTGGGCGACGGCCCTCATCAATGGCTTTCTCAACGGTTTTAGAAAGCGCAGCAGTACTAGCGTTTAAAAGTGCCTGTTTACCTGCTTGCCAGATTCCAGCGGCGAGTGGACCTGAAGCACCTTGAACAGGTCCAAGCCCAGGAGTTGCACCAAAAATACCAGCCCCAACGACCTTTCCAGGTTCTCGTTTTTCCCTCAGTCCAGTCGCTTTTTCATACTCTTGAGCTGTTTGTTCTGCCGCAGCAGATGTTCCAGCCATCGTCAAAGCGGTCGGAATCGCGCCAAGTCCACCCGTGGACAATGCGGCTCCAATAACCGGAACGGTTCTGGTCTGAAAAGCAATGGCTTCTCGATATCTTTTTGCTTCAGGGCTATCACCGACCGGAGCGCGAGCTACTTCACCTCCAGCAAGACCAGCACCTCCAGCTCCAAGTCCGCTAGGCAACGACTCTAAGAGATTGCCAATAAAACCTGTTCGTGCTTCAACCTGTTCAGGAGTCAGTGCGGAGATCATCCCCTGTTCCTCACGCCGACGCATTTCGCCAATAGTGCCAGCGCGATTGACAGCCTGTTCAAGCTGTTGAGGAGAGCCGACTGGAGATGGCAGCTTCAATCCTCTCTTGGAAATCTCAGCTTTCAGTTGTTCAAACAACTGACTTTCTTCAGGTGAAAGTGGCATAAAAAATTATTGCTGATCAGCCTTTTGCTGAATCTGTTGAAAGAGGTTGAGCAAATCCTCGTTGCTCATTGAACCAGCCGATTGCTCCGTGGATTGGAACAAAACACCAGGAGCAGAGTATGCAGCCGTAGTTCGTGTCCCAAACGGAGTTGTAGACCAACGCTCGTAGAATGACGGAAGAGCCTTGTCGATGTTTCTCCCAATGGTTCCGCGCGCACTCCGCTCAATTCGATTCCTGAATCGATCAAGTTTGATGAGCGAGTTTTTGTCGAAAGATCCGCCGATTTCTTGAGCGATTCGTTTTCCTTCGCTCTCGGTGACGTTTAGGCCAGAAGTGGTTCTTGCGGTGCGATTGACAACACCCATGAAGTCGGCCAACAATCCAAGTGCTTCCTGCTTCATTGGATCTTTTTCAGTTTCAATCAACGACCGGATCTTAACTTCAGTGGTCGGGATTGCCCCAAGGAAGTCAGTGAACTTTTTGCCTGGATACTGCTTCTCAAACGCTGCAATTCCGTCTTGAAGGGAATCAATCGTTTCCATGACGGCAAACTCGTCCTCCAGCTTTGTGGCGGTTTTTGCCTCAAGCGGCTTGAGTCGTCCGCCGCCGCCAATAAATGTCTGCCTCAGTTCAGCCTCTTTGGCAGGTGTAAGCTCTTGACCGGAAGACTTTGCCTTTGCTTTGGCGGCTTCAATAAAGAGATCCGTATTCTTGCCGACTACTCCGGTCTTTGATTTTTCAAAACTCTCTGCGGCAAGAAGTGCCTGAGGAGCGATTTCTTGAGGAATCTGTCCAGAGTCGATCATGCTCTGAACGGTGTTTTTACCAAGACGACCCAAAGCTCCAAGTTTTGACGCTTTTCCAAGCTGCTCTTCTTCTAATCGTTTTTTTGCAATCAACGCATCATCAATGACGTACTTTCCGTCAGCGGTTCGCGTTAATGCACCATATTTTCGAGCGTCATCAATTCGTTTTCCCTCAAGCTGATCAGTAAAAGCGGCAAGTTTTGCCTGCTTCTTCAACAGCTCTGCGCGAGCAGAATAAGGCTCAAGGCCATTGATGAGTCGAGTAGCCTCCTGATTGAACTGCTTTGATTTGAACCGAGGAAGTGCAGGCATTGCGGCACCCTCTGTCGTGCTGTTCAAAAAGTCTGAAACTTGCTGGTTGAAGTTCTGAAAAGCCTCATATTCCTGATTCTGCGCCTCTGACTCTGTGAGCGCATCAGCATACGCCTTCGACTGAATCTTGTTCTGAAGATCGTACTGCCGCTGGCGCATGATCTGATCAGCCGTCTGAAGCTGAATCTGCTCCATCATCCGCTGCTGCGTCTGCGCGCGGTCGAACAGGCTTGCGCCTAGCTGAAACGCTTGAAGAGATTGGTCGGCCATAAATCAGCGGATTCCAGGATAGTACGAAGACGGAGGAACAGCGTAAACGGTAGCCGGTGACATCGGATTCGGATAAGCGGTTTCTCCGGTGCTGTAATCGACAGTCGTGCTGCTGACGCTTGGCATACCTCCGGGTGTAGTCCCGTAAGCTGCAGGACTGTTGGCCATCATGGCGTTGTACATCCCGTACTGCATCAACGCACCGCCAGCGATATTTCCGACATTGCTGAGAGCAGTTCCAACAGATTGCTGGAACGGTGACGGTGCAGCGGCAACTTGAGCGGCGGTCACATCGCGACCGTACTGACGAGCTTGCTGCTCTTGAATCGCACCGATCCGCTGAGCAGGGGTGATGAACATACTGCTCACCGAGAACGGTTGAACCATTCCGAAAGTTCGTTGCTGCTGGATGAAGTTCTGGGCTTGAGCAAGACCCTGATTCTGCAACTGCATCGAGGTCAGACCAAGATCACGAGCGGTCAAAGCTCGTCCAGCACCAGTACCAGCGTAACCGCCCATCAAAGCTCGACCGGCAGCAGACCGTTGAACCTGAGCAGAAACCTCTGGCGAAATCTCACCGGCCAAGGCTGCACCGATGTTCTTGCTGGCTTGCTGAACCAACTGATCGTAACCTGGGATCGCCCGACGAAGCTGTGATTCAAGCTGAGTCTGTTCAGCCTGAGTAGTCCGCTGAGCAAGCTCCGTGGCTGGCTCGATGGCGGCGATATTCTGGCGGATTGCCGCTTTCTGTTCCTTGGCGAAATCAATCGGCTTCAACTCGGGAATCTTCGGCTTCTTTCCGCCGAACAAACCACCGAGCAGACTTCCGCCAGCCGAAATGGCTGCGCTTCCCAAAAGTGCTGCACCTAATCCGATTGGCATAAATATCCTTTAGAACCACTGATACAATCCACCGCCACTCTGGCCAGCTCCGACCATACGGATCGTAGCGACCGCATCACCGAGGTATTGCATCGTCTGCTCTTGGACCGCTTGCACGGCCTTAGCTTCATACGCAACTGCCTCGTTTAGAAGATCATTCTCTTCCTTACGAATCGCCTGAACCATCAATTTGATGGCATCCGCACAAGGAGGTATCAGGTAATCGTTCGGAGTCGATGCGTTGATGTGACGCATCTTGGCCATAACCGTGACAGGCTTGTTCTCGTCCGCATTGCATCGATTTCCCAAGAAGCTCCGACGATACTGCGGCAACGTCTCATCGGGATCGTAAACAGCGATATCGGTTTCAGCGAGGCTCGTCGCGTCGTACTCGTACAAACGACTGACGGTGTTGGTCGTCTGACGAATGACTCCGGTAAGAGAAGTGAACTTCTTGGTCGATTGAACGTATGGGAGGGCCAGCGTGAGCTTCTCGCCATCGATCCAAACGCCACCGCTTTGAGTGCGAATCCACTGACCGTTGTTGTCAGTTCCCTGCAATGTGATCGTCTTTCCGACATCGCTCGCATCACCAGGGTAAACGCGGATGTAGCTGTTGGTTCCTCCGCTCATGTCGCGGTAGGAAACGACCGTTCCTCGATCAAGAAGCTGGTTTCCGAGACAGACTTGTCCGCCGCCATTGACGAGTCCGAATCCGGTCTCCTGAAACTCGAACCATTGATTGCGAACAGTACCGACAGCGCAACAGTCGGCCACTGCTTCAATCGTCTCGATCTGACGGGGCCAAGTGATGCACCCACTGGTGGGATGGATTGTGAATCGACCGTAAGCACCAGCCCACAGTCCCTTGTGAAGCAGACGCCGACAGGCTTGGTTGATGTACTCGTAGACGCGGGGATCATCGGAGCAGACCCCGATAACCCGAGCGATCAACGACTGGATATCAGCAACGATCAGCTTCATTTGGTGTAATAGACTCGGGCCGTCCGCTTGATGAAGTAAACGCCGTAGAACGGAGGCAGATTGTTGTGGGCGGCACCACCACCAGCGGTTGTCGTAGCAAGAATGTTCGCGGTTCCTTCGCCACGATTATCGGGACTGAAAGCCTTGGTGTCAGCAGATCCGCGCTGAGTCAGGTTGTAATACTGATCAATGGTCTGATGGTTGTGAGAAGGGATCTCAGAAACATTCAGAGTGTGCTGATCTTCGCCAGCAACCGCTGTAGAGGTAGTCGTTCCCTGTACCGAAACAACACCGCTTGCGGCAAAAGTCCCAACTCCAACAGGAAACCGCGCCGCAAAGTTAGTGTCCACCTCCCACATTGGTCCGCTGTAACTTGAAGCGGGATTGGTGTTTCCGCCGTCATAAGTTTGCAGGTCGGTGGTTGTTCCGATGAAAATGCGGCGTTCATTGCTGTTGATTTCAACCGGATGCTTTCGCGCCCAGAATCCGCCTTGGTACACCCACCAGTTCCCATCGGCATCGAGCCACGGATAAATCTGGTTATTCAACGATGGAACAGTCGATCCAAAGTTGAAGAACGAGTTTCCAATCGAAGAAAGGAACGTCGCCTGTGTGCCGCTGATGATGTCGTTGGCGAACGCCTGATAATTCGCCGGACAATAGTTCAGCGGGAAATTTGGCGGCGTAAGCTGAATGAGAGTTAGGTTTGGCATACTATTCCGATGAGTAGAAGAACATATTCAGGTCACACGATTCTAAGATGGAGCAAGGAACACTGACGGATCTGCAATCGCCAACCACCTGCTCCTGAACATCGTAAGCGTGGACTCGCACACTCTTGATGCGGCAATAGCCAGTCACCAAAAGCTGCATCTGAACCTCGAAAAGATTCCGTGTCGGAGTACTGATGGTCGAATTGCACACAGTATCAGACGGCGTAGGCAAGCGCATCTTCGGCCTGTACTGCGGCTGATAATTGGTGATCGGCAAACAAGACGACGGGAACCCGCAAAGGTTTACGCGAGCGCACTCCGACCATTCGGCCCACTCGATCCAACCAGGGTATTGGTCCGGCTTGTACTTCGCCTCAAACGAGACGTCTCCTTCAAGCTGATCGATGAAGATGTCTCCGCTATCGAGACGCTTCAAACCGAACGGAATCTCGAAGTTGTATGCACGAGTCTGGAACAACCACTGGATCTCCTTCGACTCGGACAGGTTGACATCGAACTTGCCGGACTTCGTGACTTCCCAGAGCTGAATGTTTCCGTTCTCGCCACGAGCAAAGATCCAGCACTGATCACCGTAAATATTCTCGGTTTTAACGATTTGAAGGATCTTCAGTCCTGTCCAAATCCCGGCCCAGGAGGGCGGCATTTTCTTCCGCATCGAGGTGATGAGATCAAAATCGAGAACACCAAGAGCGCGATGATAAACACCATCGTTGTCATAGACAGGCTGCGTGGTCATCAGCAGACGGTTGTCGAACACGACTGCGGAACCTGACCACAAGAGATTGGTTTGATCGTTCTCGACGATGTTCACGATCTCACCGCTGATGGGTGTATTGCCCCAATCGGTGAATGAGCGTCGAGCGATGATGAACGAGCGGATGCCATCGACAGCGCGGTAGAAGACGTCGCCATTGACGGTAATGGCTGAACGCGATCCCAACGCACCGGAGGTAAGAAGGCTGATCGCTTGGATCGGGTAGGTAAGGTTCTTCCAAGTATCCCGATTGACCGGAGCCTGTACGGAGAAGACGTATCTAGGAGTGAATACTAGGAGCGGACCTTGGCCGAGCGAGGTATCAGGATCGCCGGGGACGGCCATCGCCGTGATGCCGCCTGAGTCCGACGGAACCGCGAAGTCTCCGCCCTCATTGAGGAAGGTGTTCTCGGTTTCTTTGAGAACACTGGCCCGCGTTCCATCTCCATAAACGATGTCTGTGGCTCGAAAAGAGAAGCCGTCAGGGAGCGCATACCAGATGCGTCCGTTGACGTAGGCCATGACTCTGCCGCACTTGATCTCGTTGTCCTCAGCCCTGCGAAGATTGGCTCCGTTGAAGATGAGAGGCTTGGAGAAGCCGTCTTGGATGACGACGAAGTTCTCGGCCTGAACCATCCATCCATCGAGCAGGTTGGACGGGTTCTTGAGGTCGTCCGTGGTGCTGAGATTGATGAACGTGTTTAGCTGGGTGTCATACAGCCAAACTTCACCGCTGATGAGGGCCAGAATGTAGGTGCGCCCATTGTCGGCGATGTACGGAAGAGCGCATTGAAAGACGCCACCGATTTCATCGGGTCCGTAGCATTCCTCCGACCATCCGTCAGCGGTGACATTCGTTGCATCGGCGGTGACGATGGCATTATCTGCCGTAATAGTCAGACAGATGTCGTAGTCTTTTTGAACGTACCCTGGGCGTGGAGAAACGAATCCTTCGCGGAAAGAAGAATTGATGGCGAAAGCGACCTGATTCTTGTCGATCTCGGACGGCATAACGCCCGTATCGATGCCGCCCTCGAAGGTGACGGTTCCATCGGTGTAGCGTCTTGGTGCGCGTTCGCTCATCGTTTAGGCTTGGATGCGCTGGACTGAGAAAGAAGAACCCTGATCAACGTAAAGGTCGTGCGTAGTGCTAATAAATATTTCGTAAAAATCAGAAGTCGAAGTCGCGTTATCAACGTAGTTCATTGATATTGGCTGAAAACCAGAGTTTGTTACATTAAAAGGAAATGATGCAATTAGATCAGATCCTGTTTTTCTAATAAAAACACGCACCGAGGCTGTCGTTGTGTTAGCGTCAAGATTAAGTACAACATCAATGGTGTAGTATCCGGTGTACGGGACAACAAACCGACCAAGAGTAGCGTTAAATGCAGATGCCGTATCAATTCCGGCATAAGATGCCAATGGATAGGTTGTAAGACTGAATGGATTCGTCGTCGTAGTTCCTACCAAAAAAGGAGCGTTAGCCGCTCCAATACCAGTCACCCTCCGCGTAAACGTGACGTAGCTGAACGGAACAATCGACGGGGCGGACAGCGTGATGTTTCCCGCCGTGTTCGTAACTACAATCGGAGCCGTTCCGACAATTTCCTTCTGTAGGTAGTTGGTTCCGTCACCAACTAGAATCTTGTTGGCAGGAGCGGTCGTCAGGTTCGTCCCACCCTTCGCAATCGGAAGCGTTCCAGTGATATCCGCAACGGGGATTGTGGCCGTCGTCGAGATGACTCCAGCACCACCAGAACCGGCGGTCTTCATGTAACCTGCGGTAAGCAGATCAAGAGCGGTCTCGTTGGTCAGCGTTCCATCTCCGCTGCGGCAGATGTAGGAAGCTCCGACCGGCGCACCGCCAGAAACTCCGGGTGCGCCCTGCGCCCCGACTGCACCAGCGAGAGTGATAAGCGATCCAGAAGGGATCGGAGTGGTGGGAATCGCGTTCGGAATACCAAGAATACCAGCAGCAGGATTTCCAAGGGCAATCGTCAGTCCAACGACATCCAAGACCTGCATATAACCGCAGCCTTGGACAGACACGAAAAACTGTCCCTGAATACTCTCAGGAAGAAACGAAGAGCTTGTTACCGTGACATAAACGAACCCACCAAGCGGCGGAACAAGGAACGGAGCGGTGGTGTAGCAGAAAGCGTTCTCGCCATTGGTGCCGTTGGTTCCATTGGTTCCAGCCGGTCCTTGAGGGCCGGGGACGTTCACGACAACTGGATCAGAGTCGCAAGGCTGGCAGCAGCCGGTTGAAGAAACAAGTTGCGACGGCATATTTTTCCTTTGCCAGAACCTCAAGTCCAGAGTCAATTATTGCAAGGGTAATCTATGTCTTCAGAGGTGTCCGAGAATCCAATGATCCAACACAAGTACGGCATCAAATCGCCGGTCAAAATACCGGATTTGGAGTTGGAACTTTACTGTTTTCGCAATCGGCTTCAGCCAAGTGAGGGTGGACTCGGCACTTTCGATCATTTTCGTAACGCCACGAAAATGTTATGGCCGAAGATGAGCTGGAACCCGTGGCTGGAAAAACAGATCGAAAGTCTTTGCGACCACGATTACGTTGGATGGGCCGGTTGCGGTGCGTCCGGTAAGACATTTGGGGCTACACTTTTCGCGACCGTTTGGTGGTTGGCTAATCCATCCAAGACAGCAGTCGTCCTTACGTCCACGACGGCGAAGATGATCCGAAAACGTATGTGGGCCAACCTTCAGGATCTGACCCGTACAACCCGTGGATTCCCTGGCAACATGGTGGACTCGAAGATGAGCCTCCAAGCGGTCAAAGGGGATGATCGCCATTCGATCTCAGCCGTTGCCGTAGCCGAGGGAAACACATCGAAGGCGGTGGCCAACATTCAAGGTATCCACGCTGACCGGGTGATGGTCATCATCGACGAGGCTACGGATACGCCAGAAGCGGCGTTCGAGGCGTGTACGAACCTCTCGAAAGGTTGTCGCGAGTTCAAGATGCTGGTGATCGGAAACCCTGCATCAAAGTTCGATCCACACGGCAGATTCTGCACACCGGCAAAGGGTTGGCGAAGTGTGACGATTGAAGACCAGTTTTGGCTGACTGAACGCGGGATGTGCTGTCGATTCGACGGCATGAAGAGTCCGAACATCAGCGAAGGTCGGACCAAGTATTCATACCTTATAACGCATGATCAGGTGTTATCCGCTATGCGACATGAGGGTGAGCAAAGCCCCACATTTTGGAAGTACACACGCGGATTTTGGGCTCCTGACGGAATGGTCAAAACCGTCTTGTCCGAAGCATTGGTCGAGACTCATTCGCCTCATAAGAAGCTGATTTTCACCTCAAATGCTCAGGAAGTCGCTGCTCTTGACCCCGGTTTCGGTGGCGACAGATGTATTCTGCGGTTCGCCAAGGTCGGCACAGCCAACGACAAGGCCAGCATCTTGTTTGGTGACATCATCCAAATTTCTCCGAACGCGGCATTGCCCGATCCTGTCCATTACCAGATCGCCAACCGGGTCAAGGAGGAGTGCATCAAGAGGGGAATCCAACCGGACAGGTTCGCTCTTGATTCAAGCGGTGAAGGCGGTGGATTGGCCGACATTTTGACCCGTGAATGGGGCATCGTACATCGCGTCGAATTCGGCGGTTCACCATCGACGATTCCTGTCAGCGACGAGGACAGTAGGCCATGCAATGAGGCTTATGATCGGAAGGTGACTGAGCTTTGGTTTTCGATGCGGAAATGGGTCGTTGAAGAGCGGATCGGAGGTCTTGATCTTGAGACGATGCAAGAGTTCTGCTCGCGGATGTTCGATGACGGCAAGCGCAAGATCGCGGTCGAATCAAAGACCGTGATGAAGCAGAGGACAGGGCGATCACCCGACTTGGCTGATGCGGCTGTCGTTTTGCTCGATCTGGTGAGGAAAACTGTTCAGTTCGAGCCGAGGAGGACTAAGACCGATAAGATATGGGAAAAGCTCGTCGCCGAATCTGACATGATTTACCACGACATCTAGTTATGGGCTACAAGCTACTGAATACTCATGTTGTTCCACCGGGAAACTGGCTTTATCGGGTTCCAGAGACCGGAATCGAGATTATTGCAAGTTCATGGCAGCAACTGATCACTTTTGTTCAGGACCACTACAAGTCGAACGCCATAAAGATTCCTGACAATTTGGAAGAATTATTGGTGGAATTTTCATGCAAAAGGGGTGTCGAGTGCAGCTATAACGATGTCGAGATCCCTCAAGTCAAAGGCACCAGATCGTTTCAGATCGGTGATGTCGTGAGATTCAGCATGAGCTTGGCCCACGGTCTTACCATCGGTGGTGGTAAGGTTGCTCCGCACGAAGCTACAAAAAGGGCAGCTATCTGTGCGTCTTGCATCTACAACCGGCAACCGCATGGGTGCAGTTCGTGCAATAACCGTGTCATAAAAGAGACGGTAAAGGTGTTGTCTGCTCACGGGTCTACGCCTTACGACGACGCGCTGAAAAGCTGCGAATTTTGCGGTTGTTTTATCAGAAGCATGGTTTGGTTTCCCATTGAAACCCTCCATAAATTCACAGACTCTGCGGAGAACAAGAACCTTCCGGCCCACTGCTGGAAAAAAAGACCATGTACGGATCAATAGCTCAACTGCCTCTTCAGACGCTCAACGAGAACGGGACGGCACCCGATACGCGCATTGAGGATGCAGCGTCAGCTCGTGAAATTTTCCAGAAGCTCATCATGGCCGACGAGCTTCGGAACAACACGCGAGCCAAGCTGCGTGGTCTTGTTGACGGTAATCCTCCGTACAACCCTGCGGAACTGAGGCGGAACAACCAGGCGTTCCGAACCAACGTGAACTTCCGTGAATCGGAAGCGTTCCTGACGTTGGCCATGTCTGCCTTCTACGATGTGTTCGCCGAGGTGCCGACCTACGCGACGATCAAGACTGCTTACGGCAACGACATCGATAAGCGCGAGGAATGGTCGAAGATCATCACCGAGGAGTTCGACCGCCTCCAGAAGCTCGACAAGGATTTCGACTACATCATGCAGCTTTCGCAGCGTGAGATGGTCTTGATCGGTCATGGTCCGCTGATATTCGAGGATTCAAATAACTGGCGATGCAAGGCGATCCTCGCCACGGATCTTTTGGTTCCTGACGGTACCAAGTCCAACGTGAGCGACTGGAAGGTGGCTGTCGTTCGCGTCCGCATGGGCGTCGATGATCTGTTCGAGAAGATTCAGGACGAGGAAGCTGCCCGTGCTGCCGGTTGGAATGTCGATTATGTGAGGCAGCGTATCCGCGCTGCGATGCCTGAACCGTATCGCTCCGGTGTGCAGTACGATTGGGAGTTCTTCCAGCGTCAGCTTCGCTCAAACGACATCACGTTCTCGGCTCGTTCCGAAGTGGTGATGATGGCCCATGTCTTCTATAAGGAGTTCGATGGGAAGATCAGCCATTGCATCATCGATGAGCGTGACAGCGAGGACTTCATGTATCGGAAGTTGCGCCGGTTCTCCAAGTGGGAGCAGGTGATTCATCCGATGTATTACGACCGTGGTGATGGCGAGCATCACGGCGTGAAGGGCTTGGGCATCAAGATGCTTCAGGCGATGGAGCTGAAGAATCGTCTTCGCTGCTCGATGGTGGACAGTGCGTTCGCTCGGACGCAGATCCTTTTCAAGCCTCTCAACCCGAATGCCCTGAGCAAGACGAGTGTCGTGCAGCAGGGTCCGTACGCGATTGTTCCGCCCGATTATGATGTCATTCAGCAAAATGTTGCGGGCGTTCTGGACGCGCCTATGGCGGTCAACGCCGACCTCGAAAATGTCCTCCAAGGGAATCTCTCGCAGTACCGGCAATCCCTCAACAAGCCTCAAGGAAACCCGCGCACCGCGACCGAAATACAGGCGATTGTCTCGCAGCAAAGCGCGATTGGTAAGACCCAACTGAGCCGGTATTACAATCAGCTTGATGCTTTCTTCGAGGAGCGTTTCCGTCGTGCTTCCAATCCGAACCTGAATTCGATCACGAAGAGTGATCGCGATGCCATCGAGTTCCAGCGTCGTTGTCGTGAGCGCGGTGTTCCTGATCAAGCCATGCTTGATTTGGATTACGTCGAGGCGACTCGGACTGTGGGCCAAGGATCTCAGTTCGCTAAGCAGCAGCTTCTCGGATCGCTTCTCGGTCTGCTTGGTTCTCTCCCCGAAGGCGGCAAGATCAATCTCTTGCAGGACTACATCGCCGCTCAGGTTGGTCAGCAGATGGTGGATCGGTATCTGCCGACTTCGATTCCGAACGCGAAGGCTCAGGATCAAGCTGCTCTGGCCGTCCTCGAACACTCCTCGTTGCGCCAGGGCAACCTCGCTGTTGTCACGGACACGCAGAACCATGTCATCCATGTCGAGACGCATCTCGGTGCTGCCAATGAGGCTGCTGGCAGTCTTCAGCAGGGGGCCAATCCGCAGGAGGTCATGTTGTTCTTGCAGGGCATTCTTCAGCACGTTCAAGAGCATCTCCAGAGGTTGTCACTTGATCCGACTCGTCGTCCGCAGGTCGATGCTTACGCGCAGCAGCTTGGTATGCTCAACGACACAATCCAGCAGCTTGGTCAGTTGGTCAGTGAGCAAGCTCAAGCGATGGCGATGCAGCAGCAAGCGGCTGCGATCCAGCAGGGAGTCGATCCGAAGACGATGGTTCTCAACGCTGAGATTCAGGCGAAAATCGCTCGCCAGAACGCCGAGACTATGGCAAATATTCAGCGTCAGAACGTCAAGACTCAGGCTGATTTGGCCCGTCGAAACGCGAAGACAACCGCTGATATCCAGCGGGCGAATGCAACTGCGGAAGCTCAATTACTGCGTCAGTGACGAACAATATCCATTTTGTCCACGGCCTTCATAACGATGGGTTCCATATCTGCGACCGGATCGCGATTCGGTCTGCTCATGTCAACAATCCTGACTGGAACCTTTACCTTTGGTGTCCAGAGGAGCCAAAGGGTGATCACTGGAAGAAGCTGAAGGATTCGACTCCGGTTCGGATCATTCCGGTTGAAAACTTCCAGACATGGAATGGGAAGATGATCAATCGCCATCAGCATCGCGCTGATTTGATACGGCACTCTGTGTTGTACGCGATGGGTGGAGTTTACTGCGATACCGACACCATCACGCTTGCACCGTATCCCAAAGAATGGCTCGACCACGATACGGTAATCGGTCGGGAGTTCTGTGGCGAAGGAACCATTGGCCTATGCAACGCGATCATGTACTCGCGGATGCACAGTCAATTTCAGTGGAAGTGGCTTCAGAAGTGGCAGGAGTTTGATGGAACGGGTTGGAATGAGACTTCTGTCCAATACCCTTGGCAGTTGCACATCGAAAACCCCGGCCTTTGCAAGGTCGTGGATTTCGAGATGCTTGGGTTCATTCATTGCGAGTCGGGAAAATATTGGGAAAACAAATATTCTTTGGATGGTTGCGTCATCGCGCACCTTTGGAGGTCGTACCATACGGAGAAAATGAATTCGTTGACCGACGAAATCATAAGCAAAAAAGAAGATGTCTACTGCGAACACGCTTCAAAGTATCTTTGATGACATTTACATCGGGGATAAGTGGCACGGGGGATCTGGACCTGGATCATTCAAATCGAACACGGTCGAGTATGTTGCGTTCGTCAACGACCTGATCAGGGAGCTTGGAGTCAAGTCGTTCCTCGATGTCGGTTGCGGCGACTGGCAGCTTGCAAGCCAGTTAGATCTATCAGGCATCAAATACAAAGGGATCGACGTCAGCGTCAAAGCAGTCGAGCTTGCCAAGACGCGCGCTCCTGAAGGAGCCGATCTTTCAAACGACGACGTTGAATCCGTCACCGACATCTACGATTTTGTTCACATCAAGGATGTGCTTCAGCATTTGCCGAACGACGAGTGTGACAGAATTCTTCGGTCTGTTTCAAAGCATAAATCGGTTCTTGTCGTAAACGACCACTCTAATTCCAACCCAGATGTTTCATCTGGTGGATACAGGCCGTTCAACGCTCTTTACTGGCCGAAAGCTAAGCTCTTGAAAATGTTCAACATCGGAGGATTCAACAAGTCGGCAATCTTGATCGCATGAAGTTCCCAACAACATTTTGCGTTTCTCTGAAGTCAGCGACTGAGCGTAGAGAAAAGGTTTCAAAACACCTGCGTGACAATGGAATTGAGTTCCATCTTTTTGACGCAATCCACGCTTCCAAAATGGGTCTCAAGACCAAACTTGCGTACCTTGACGACAAGCCAAACTGGCAGCCGGAAGATGGGCCTCCATACAGAATTTCTCAGCCTGTTCTTGGTTGCTCTCTTTCTCACTACGTCATCTGGCGTATCGCTCAATACCTTCCAGACGATTACTTCCTGATCGTCGAGGATGACGTTCAGCTTTGTGATGGGTTCAAGGAGAAGTTGATGAATACCATCCAGCGATTGCCTGAAGACTGGCAGTTTGTCTTTGTTGGCCACTGCTGCCTTCGCAACGACTACACGGTGGTTCGAGAGAACATTGTCTATTCGAGTTTTGCTCCGCTCTGCACACACGCTTACCTCGTAAAGAAATCTGCGTTGGCGCACATCATCGAAACCAACGAAAGGATGTATGCACCCATCGACATCCAGCTTCAGAAACGAAGCCTGACGACTCTCGCTCACTACTCTTTGGTTCCACCCCTCGCCACACAAAACGGCGATCAAAGCACAATGTCTTATGCCTAACACCACCTGGGAAAAAGTACTCGAAGCTCGCTCAAAACTTGAAGGTTGGACCTACGAGGAAAAGAGTCGATATATGTACGATCTTGTCCTCCAGATCAAACCCGAGATCGTTGTTGAAGTTGGCGTGTGGAAGGGCCTAAGTCTGGCCAGCTTTTGCGCGGCTTCTATCGATCATCCGTGCAAGGTGTTCGCCGTCGATCCGTGGAGTGAAGCGGCAATGGATGAGAATGGTTACGGCAAGAATCTTGGAGAACGGCAATGGGAACTCGACTCCATCTACAACAATTTTCTCCGTAACTTCAGGCATCTTGAACTTGATGCGAATCTTCGCGTCATGCGCGAGACATCTTGGGATGGTTCATTCAAGTTCTCCGAAAATTCCATCGATATTCTGCATCTAGACGGAGCGCACACCGAGTGGGATTCGTGCCGCGATGTCGTTGCTTGGACTCCTCGCATCAAATCTGGTGGTTACTTCATCATGGACGATGCGAACTGGGAGACCATGAAGCTCGTTCAAGAACTCATACCATTTAAGTTTGATCATGTAACGTATCTGGAGAATGGAAAAACCCGTGTGTACAAAAAACGATGAGAGACATCATCCGTGAATTAAGCATCAAAGCACTTCGACGGTTTGCCAACGGCGGGGATGGCCCGGCTGACCTTCTCATGCAGATCGAAGACCTTCGCAAAACGCTCGATATCCGAACCAAAGAACATGAGGAACATCTCAAAGAACTGCGTGAGGAACGCGACCATTGGCTGGCCCTATACGACGAAAACAAATTCGCAGCCGAATTCCTGATGAGCTACGCAAAGAATGACGTTCCGCCTCTCAAGGATCAGGTGGATTGGGAGGTCGGCAAAATCGTTCTCCCGCAGGAGACAGGCACCTATTACTTCAATCCAGCCATCATTCAGGAAGCAGATGGACGGATCACATTTTTTGCTCGTCGCTGCCGCAACAAGCGCGAGAAGGACGAGGATGTCTACATCGAGAAGAACGACATCGTGATGTTCGAGCTTTCGCGTGATCTGCGGGCCACCAAGAAGGCTCTCATAACGCTCAACTCGCATTATCCGAACGAGCAGTTTGAAGACCCTCGCGTCGTCCGATTCGGAGACAAGTACGGCCTGAGCTGCTGCACGTTCATTCCGTTCAAGAGCTACGCCCACCAAGGGATGTTCCTCTTGGACAAGCACTTCCACAATGTCGCCCGATTCGATCCGCTCTACGGCAACAACAACGCCCAGGCGATGGTCAACGATGGTCACGAGAAGAACTGGCTGTGGTTCGTCCATGACAACGCTCCGCACATGATCTATTCGGCCAATCCTCACAAGGTGGTTCGATTCAACGGTCGCCTTGAGAAGGAGGAGGAGTACACGACGGACGAGTTCAATCCGTTCTACAAGTTTGGCGAGGTTCGAGGCGGCACCAACCCGATCCTGATCGACGGGATGTACTGGACCTTCTTCCACAGCAGCTTGCCGTGGATCGCCAACAAGCGGCGTTATTACATGGGTGCATACGCTTTCGAGGCGAAGGCACCGTTCCGCATTGTTCGCATGACCTCGATGCCGATCCTGACTGGAACAAACCAGCAGGATTGGTGGCCGGGACTACCGGCGGTCGTGTTCCCGTGCGGTGCTTTTTACGAATCGAACAAATCTCAGGTTGTCGTGACCTACGGCATCAACGATGTGGACTGTGGTTACATCCGAATTCCGTATGCCGATCTGCTTGAGATCACAAAGGTGATTCGACCGAAGAAAGATGTCGTCAACGCACAGCGACCGCCGCGATTCAGCGATGTGATCGATCCGATTCCCAAACTCCACAAGAACAGAAAGAAGAAGACACTACATGATAAAATGGCTGAAAGGCTCAACGAAGAGCGAACCGAAGGACTTGATGAACCTGCCGGAGATCAATCTCTCCCAATGGATCTCTGATGGTCAGAACGCAGAACTAGCTCGAATCGTCTCCAACCCGATCATGCGAATGGCTCTGCGTATCGTTGCGGAATCGATGCCAATACCGATGCCGGGACACGGATCAAAAGAATCTGACATCATTTTTGCTGCCGGTGTAACCGCTGGCTACGCGCATTGTCTTGAAAACCTTCGCAAATTGTCGGCAAATGAAGTGGTCAAGGAACCAGAAGCAACATTTGAAAAGCAGTATTAAGAAATAAAACCTATGGATGGAGATCAACTCAACTCGCCTATCGTCAACTCCGGTGAAACACCGGACTTCGGCAATTCAATTCTTGATGCGTTCAACAAGATGAGCGCGAACGAGGAGGCTGTGGCCAGTCCTGTGACCGAGGCCGACCTCAAGAAGCCAGCCAAGAAAGAATCTGCACCGGCTCAAAACAAGAAGACATCGACCGAACCTGCCAAGTCTCGCGCTGAGAAGGACATCGAACTGATGTTTTCTTCTAAGCAGAAGCAGGAAGAGAATGCTCCTGCTGCTGACCCAGACTCGGATATCCCCGAGACGATCAAGTCCACGAAGGCCGCAGAGGCTTTCCGCAAGATCAAGGATGAGAAGGCGGCTCTTGCGAAGCAGCTTGATGATCTCAAGAAGAACGCGACCAAGACTCCTACGGATGATTACGAGACTAAGCTGAAAACGCTGAACGAGGAACGAGAAGCTCTTTCCGAGCGTCTGCGTCTTCTCGACATCGAGCGTCATCCTGAGTTCGTCAAGAAGTACGAATCCCGCATCAACGGCGTGTTCGATTCGGTCAAGAACTTGGTCGGCACCGATGGCGACCGCCTTGTTTCGCTCCTGAAAGCTCCTGAGAGCGATTATCGGAACTCGCAGATCGATGACATCGTCGATGGTCTTAGCCCTGCCAAGAAGGCCAAACTTGGCGCATTGATCGTCAAGCATGAGGAGATCCAGTCGGAGCGATCCGCTGAGATCAACGAGGCGAAGAGCGATTACGAAGCGATCCGCTCGCGGTATCAGGAGGAGGAATCGGTCAACACCAAGACTGCTCTTGAGGAGGCTAACAAGACCTGGTCGAAGGTGGCAGAGAACGCTCGCGCTCTTGAAATCTTCGAGCCTCGCGAGAACGACGAGGAGTGGAACACCGAACTCACGCAGCGCATGGATCTGGCCCGCCAGATATTCAATGGTGAGAACAGCGAGGAAGACCTGGCCAAGGCCGCTCTTTGGGCTGCTGCTGCACCGAAGTACCGCGAACTACTCTACGCCCAGGTCGAGGTGAACAAGCGGCTCCAAGCTGAACTGGCGAAGTATCGCGGTGCCGAACCCGGCGTGAGTTCCTCCTCAAAAGGAAGTTCGCGTCCGGCGGGTAGCTCGAACGCGAATCCGAATTCTCAGGACTTCATCGCCAACGTGATGAAGTCATTGGGCCGTTAGCGACCTCGATAGGGGCCGGAACCGTAAGGACCGGAACCAGAGGGAACCTTCGGCGGAACATACACCGGCTTCGAGGCAATCGGAGTCGGTGTTTTCCTGTATGGACCAGAACCCGAAGCGGGCGACTGGCTGACACCTTTGTATGGGGCGTTGCTGCTCATAATTAGTCCTTTGGCAAAGCATACCAACCTTCATGGATGGTGATGCGGTTGTTACTACGCACCGTTTTGCCGGTGGAGTCAACGACCCAAACCTTGGCCTTCACGGTCTCAGCGAGGCGTACAGGCTCGCCGTGAGGCACATAGATGACCCTACTTGTCGTGCATCCGATCAATCCGATTGAGCAGATCGCGCTTAAGATCAGGTTGTTTCTTGGCGTCTTCACTTGTTTTATCGGCAGAAAAAAGGCCATGAAGCCAAACGATCAGCTTCATGGCTAGTTCTGCGAGGAAGTTGAGCATGACCGATTATTCGGTCTTGTTGGAACTGCCGTTCTTCTTGATCGACCAGCCGATACCGGCAACCGTGATCAAAGCTCCGACGATCTCGGAGATCTGTTCAGCGGAGGCGATACCTTTGGCGACGAGAAAACCGCCAGCAGCCGTGAGGATGTGGCGGATGAGCGAAGCGATATTCGGATTCATCGCTTGAAGGCTATTTCAACGAGAATATTGGCGACAACAAGAATCGCACCCCCTGCACCGAAGAGCTTCCATTGGAAGGCTCGAAGGTTATCGATCTGAGACTTGATGCCGTGGATGTCGGCCACCATGCCAGCATCGGCGTCTCCGATGATGGTTTCTAGTCTCACGATACGAAGTTCAAGGTTGTGCTGATAATCGTCAGCCATTGCTCTGTGAATTTCTTACGGCTTGTTCGATTTTCTCAAAGAGAGGGACGCCGACTTTTGCGTTCGGAATCCCTCCGGCTTTGATAGCGATCTCGATGAGTTGAGCCAGTTGCTGCGCTTGTTCGATGGATAATTCGATTGTAATCATGCCGCCGAATTATCGAAGACGAACTGGTTTCACGCAATAATTTCCGGCGTCACCTGCGGCAGCATCGGAGGGACGATCATCACCGGAGGAAGCCACGGCAGCGGCGGAGCGATGACCGGAGGGTTGATCTGGTCAGCAATCTGCGCGGAGACGTTGGCTTCGATGGCGGTCTGATCGACGCCATTGGCGAAGCACCAGCCCAGAACCTGCTGTTCGGTCAGATCAGGATACGGCGTGAAGCCCTCCGTAGGAGGCGCGAACGACGCGCTGCCGTAGCAGGTGCCGCTGTACTGATCCTGCGAGCCGTTGCAACGCCAGTCGGCGGTGATGACGACATCGGTGAGACTGCCTTCGGTCGGTTTGACCAGCAGGCGTTCGATGATCCAAGAGATGGTAATCATGGTGGTAGTAGATTAGTTGGCAGCAACCCAAGAACCGCCGCTGTAGAAGTACAGCTTGTTGTTAGTGGTATCGACGACGATGGGAACACGGCCAGTTTTGGCAGTAGGAGTCCCAGTTGGAGTGCCAGCGCAACCTGTGACGTAGAGGAAACCATCGGTGGCGGTAGTGGCAACGGCGGCAATTCCAACAACAAAATTTCCAGCAGAATCCAATGTTGCGCGATCATTGATTCCATTGCTACCGAGTCCAAGATACTTGGATGTATCAGCGGTAACGCGCCCATTGCCAGATGCATCAACTCCTACGATCAGATCGGCAACAGTATTGCCAATAAGAATCCCTGTAATAGCAGCAGTGCTTGCCTTAAAAGCGCCAGAATATCCAGATGCAACAAGAGCATGAAACTTGTAACTCGGCGTAACCCCCACGCCGACGTTGCCGGCGGTGTCTAGAACAGCATAAGCGGAGGTTCCTGTTCTGAGATAAAGCAGTTGAGAATCAGAAACAACATCAAGCCGACCACCGCTTGCGTAAATCATGTTCTGATTTGCGCCGATTCCAAGATAGCTATAGGTGGCTCCAGTCTGGCCAGCCAAAACCACTCTGGTTGAATCAGAAACCCGCAAACCATCAAACGAAGCACTCGCTGGAGAAACTTTGACCTCAAACTTATTGGTAGGACTCACCCCCACGCCCAGCCCCGTGGAGTTCAGGGTCATTCGGGTGCCGCCAGCGCCGTCGGTCCAGATACAGTTGGCAGACGAATCAATCGTCAGAACATCCGTGTTCCAAGTGTTGTTCGTGGCACGGGTTGAGATGCGGAAGTCGCCGCCGTAACCAGAACCACCGCCAGCACCAACAGCACGGAAGCGAACGCGAGAGTTGTTTCCAATGGAATAATTCGAGAACAGGTAGACGTACTTCTCGTTCCCGTTCAGATATGCGTCACCACCAGCCGTCAGATCGCCGGTGATCGTGGCGGAGCCAGGAACGACGATGTTATTGCCGCTCGGGCCGACAGCCGTGTACAGCTCGCTGAAGTTGCTGTTCGTGTACTGGAAAGCCGTACGCAACGGCGTCCCAGTCCCGTCATTCGGTGCCGCCCCAACATTGATCGTTTGCTGTGCCATAATCCTTTAAATGGTTGGTTTATCCTGTTAAAAAAATTCGGTCATGTCCG
>Ga0208546_1000172_pt1 | contig 30233 bp, 28 predicted proteins | sample DEB19_08_DNA_4_FD_184528 | JGI IMG/M metagenome (GOLD analysis project Ga0208546, IMG submission 184528) | Aqueous microbial communities from the Delaware River and Bay under freshwater to marine salinity gradient to study organic matter... | ecosystem: Environmental > Aquatic > Marine > Coastal...
GGAGCAAAGATAGCGGGACGCAAGTTGGTTCTGTCATCGTGCGCCCAGACCGCACCATCTGCTCCGTGGGATTCAACGGATTTCCCCGTGGGGTCAAAGACTCACAAGAGGCTATTGAAAACCGCGATGCCAAGCTGCTTCGCACCATCCACGCCGAACTCAACGCCATCCTATCGTCCAAAGAATCGCTGGTTGGCTATTCCTTGTTTGTCTGGCCCTTCCAGCCCTGTGCCAATTGTGCTGCTGCCATTATCCAGTCTGGCATCACCGAAGTCTACTGCCCCTACAACGACCACCTAACCCATGAGCGTTGGAGCGAGTCGTTCAGGGCGGCGTTGCAAATGTTTGATGAGGCGGGAGTTAGATTAATTTATTCTTGACAATGAACATCCCTGCGTATTATGTGTCTAAGCCTAATATGAGCAATGGACTTACCAGAGTCTTTGAGTGGGTTAGCGGTTGGAGAGAGTGTTCGGAGTTTGAGCATGACTACGAAGGCTACATCACCACCGAGAGGGTTGGAGACGCTGTGGCTATGTTTCTATGGAGGGTTGACAAAGAGCCAACCCACCTCGACCATATGTACCTTGACGGGAAGATACTTGTCAGATTTAGTGACAATGCACACTAAGGCACTGACAATGCCCATTAAAGATTAACCTAGATACAATAAATCAACTCTATGAGCGAAGAACAGCAACCAAACGAAACACCCACGCAAGCGGTCAACAACGAACTGACCGAGCGGGTCAACAACGCCTTCATTGCCAATGGCTACACATTGCTCAATGGAGGAACAGACAATGTCATCATGATTAAAGGGGAAAAAGAAAGTTCAATTGATGGAAGGAATTCCGTTGATATGCTTCTCACCCTTGAAGGAATGGAAGAGATGAGCAAAACCCTCCGCGCCGAGGCAGACTCCATCCCCAAGCCCGAAGAAAAAACCGATGCCCACGAAGAGTAAATCCACCCACCCGATTTACGAAGCACAGGTGGGAGCCTTGGGGAAAGTTACCTTTTACAAGGTACCCCGAACCTCCACCTATTGTTTTGTTTACTTCAACGGAGCGGATTATACACCGCTATTGCTTTCCGAAGAAGCAGCTTACTACACATGGCTATTTATCGGAAAAGAGCACCCCGATGCCATCATCCCGAATTTTACTCCGACCAAGAAGGCTGGGAGGAGTAAACCCCAAAAGCGGCCTTCATCAACAACCAAAAAGAAAGCGAAAAGCAAATGAGCAAAGAAAAGAAAGACAACAGCGGAGCAGCGTTCATTCGTAACTCCGACAATCCCAAAGCACCTTGGTGCAGCGGCCCCGTAACTGTTGACGGGAAAGACTACGAGGTTTCCATCTGGAAACAAAAAAGCCAAAAGGGGGATCAGTATCTGAGCCTTAAGTTCGGCCCTCCCTACGTTCCGAAGAACAAAAAACCCGACACCAACGACGATCCCGATTGGTAGGATCTAAATGGGCTTCATCGGCATAGCCATCTGCACGGTCTGCTACATTGCAACCGCAGTTGATTTCTACATCAAGGGGAATGTCCCTATGGCTATTGCCTTTGGAGGCTACAGTATCGCGAACATCGGATTTTTGATTATTGCAAGACAATGATTAACCCATTCTACATCGGCTTTGCCATTATTATGGGACTACTCTTTGGGGTATTCTTCTACACTCTGATTGTTGCTTCAGATGATGACCGAGACGATAGATTCGATTAGCGTTGTATTTTTCTGGGGGGTGGCGGCGTTTGTTGCCATCCAAGTTATCAAAGACTCCATCAATCCCCGTGAGTAACAAGCTGGACAACTGGATCAAGGCCAAGTCTGCCAACCACAAGCAAGTGCTTAATGTGCTTCAAGACTACGGCGTCATATCGGACAACTGTGTGAATGTCGAAGATGTCGGCAACGATAGCGAAGCCATGAAGTGGATGGCCTGCAACTACAACCAAATGATTCCAAGTGGAAACAGCAAGCCTTCTAAGTGAATTGTTGGGCTACGGCATCGGAGCCAATATTGTCTTTGCATTGATGTTTTGTTTCTTTCGGTTGCGGAAACTCAACAAATCCATCAATCGCTTTTTGAAGTAGGGAGTTTTTTTGAACGCCGCATCCAACTGGCTGTCTGACCTATCATGTGGGACGAATATGTAGAGCAGGGTAAGAACGTAGAGGCCAAGTTTGCCTCCGTTCTTAGCGGGGCTGTTTTTGCCTCCAAAGAAGAAGACATGCATGAGCATTGGGATGTGATGGATAATATGGGGGTTAAGTATGATGTGAAGGGGATGAAGAAGTATCGGAGGAGCGACGATAAGCCTACCGACCGCCTCCATTGGATCGAACTCCGCAACGTCAACGGCAAGAACGGCTGGCTCTATGGTAATGCAGATGTCATCGCCTTTGAGACCCGCAAGTGGTGGGTGTTGGTGGAACGTGAAGATCTTGTCCAGTTTGTTCATGGAGTTATCTTCGGAGACTTTACCGTATACAAGCCTGAACCCTACAAACTCTACCAGCGCGAAGGCCGACAAGACCTCCTTACCATCTTACCAACAGTGGACTTGCTATCCATCGCCAGTCAAGTATTGGTAAAGGAATAAGACTATGAGCGCAGGCAAAGGCAGCAAACCAAGGAAAGTCAATGGCCCGAAGTATCGGGACAACTTCGACAACATCAAATGGCGTAAAAGCCCGAAACCCAATGAACCTACAAAAACTGCTAAGTAAAGGACATCTAGTTCCCATCTACGAGGCCCGTGAGGACACGATCTTCCTCATTGGCTACCGCCGCAAGGCAAGCTCAAGAAAGGCCCACCAGCGGCCCTTTATGCTCAAAGCAGGGGTACCCTTGGGCAAGGTCACCCCAAATCCCGAAACCACATGCACTACCGAATCAAAGAAGTAGTAGAGAACGGAAAATCCTACTTCTATCCACAATGGAAAAAGCGTTGGTTCTGGAGAAGGTTCGTCTGGTGGGGCGGTGAAGATGGCTATACGCCCCATACTGTATTTTACAACAACCACAACTCTGCCATTGAACACATAGAGGAAGACAAAGAAAAACGAGCTATCAAGCCCGAACCCCGAAACCTAATCCCCTTCCTCTGTATCTACCCCTTCCAAGGAGACAACCACAACGTAGTCATCTACGCCCACAACTGGGCAGAAGCCCACAGCTACGCCCACCGCCACGGGCTGATTGTCAAAAATAAGATATCATGTCGATAAAACCCCGAAATCTAGACATATACCCCAGACTATGTTTACGTTGTAAACATATTGTGGTATAAAAAACAAATGCCGCCGTTTGCCAAAATTGGACTTACCTACGGGACTTGTCCGTACAACCAAGCCGACATAGAAACCGCCGAAGCTGGGTATTTCGGTTCCGTGGTTGATCAGCCTCTAAAAGGGGCTATAAATACGCTTTTCAAGTATAGCAGGTATGGGGTCACAATAACAGGCAACGATGCTGGCGAATTTCAGCTTACTTCGTATCCCCTAAACTTTATTAACGTAGAAAATGAAAGCGGGCCTGTCCAAGTTTACGACATGGCTGACGAGCGGAACATGAAATATCTGGCATGCGCCACATATAGAAACATTAAAGCAGAGTATCGGTGGATACCTTCACCCGCCCATCCCTTCATTACATATGAAGCTCGTTTGGATATTGCTTGTTACGGTCTTGTGATAGATGGAAACATTGGCCAAGGTGGACGCCTTGGAACCCTATGGAGTGGTGGAATTTATGTGTTAGATACTTTATTAAACGAGTACCAGATGTTTTTTAGTGTGGAAGACTCATACGGTACGGCGTCTCCTCCCACCTTTAACCAAGATACAGGAGAAATCACTATTAACCTTACTGATTTTTTTCGTGCCTACACGAATGGCCCCACCGTTTCGATGGTTCCAGAAAGAACTTGGTACTTTGATTAACGCTTGCGATAGCGGCAGGCCACCACCCCGACCATGGCGAGCAAAAAAAACAAACAACCAGAAACAATAGCCCTTCATCTTTCCATATTACCATCAACCCAAGGAAGGAATCCATTACCCCAATTGGGGGAGATGGGTGTTTACAACGTAAACACAGTTGTGGTATAGGAAAGCTATGGCAGAGGGATTAATAGGAAGGGCAGCAAAGAAGCTAGAACAAGCTCTAGGTATTCCACGCCCTTGGGAGTTGTCTCCATTAGCATCAGTGGGGTATCAAATGGTCACAGGAGAAGGATCTCTTGGAGAGCGGGCTCGCAAGGGTATGGCTCAGTCTATAGGGCGCTACGCCACCAACATGGCCAATCCAGCACTGGCCTTTGAACTTCCCAAATACGGAGAAGACTATCAATTGAATGACATCCTTCAAGATAGCGCCCCTTGGATGAGGCCAGATTATTACGCAGATGATCTCACAATCCCAATTAACTCAATTGTTATGGGCAACGAGATTCTTTCCAGAGAGCTATTTGATCTTCCGCCCCGAATCCCGATAGAAGAAACCGATCTGGCCAAAACTGGGCCAAAACAATACACAGTAAAAGAAGGTAGCCCCATGAAGCCCGAAGCCAAAGAAGAGGGGCTTTACTACAATGCCCTACTAGGGAAATACAATGTTACCCAAAATCCCGCAACCAAAGACCTAGAATACAGCGATGTATGGGACATCTCTTCTCCTGTCGGCCCAGCAAAAGTAAAAAACCCCTACGGAGATGAAGACTACGCTCCAGACTACGGACAAGAAAAAAGCCTTCTCTCCCATATGATCCGAGAACTGGTCAATCCAGTGCTCCGCCCAGCCACAGTCAAGGGCAAGGCAAAACGTCCCAAGGAGTAGAACGGGGACAATAGATTAAGCCAAATTTGATCTATAGCGCATTTTCTATGCAATCGGGCACCACGAAGCCCGAACCCAAATAAAACCCCTCGCAAGGCCAATAGAGCGCAATCTGGCCCCCTCCAAGCCCGAAACATAGAACCCCAAAAATATTCAAAAGGGGATAACATCCCTTGAAGGGGTGGGTGGGGTAAGCGGAAACCAACGGATACGGGGTGGGTGGGCTACTCAGATTTCTTCTTCCGAAGTTCCCGCATATAGGCATTGTATTTCTCCCTGTTGGCCGTCCTCCAAGCCCGAACCCTAGCCTTAACCTTGGCCATGTTCTTAGAGTAATACTTGCGCTGATACTTGGCGTTATCCTTCAGTTGTGGATTAGCGGTAGCTGCAACTCCATGTGAATCGGTAGATCCTTGGAGTTGGGCATGATGTCTTTCTTGGTCTCGTTGCATTGCTTACAGGCTGCGACTATGTTATCACATGTATGGGAGCCACCCTTGGACAATGGCACGATATGATCGGCATGTCCACCTTGAGGCAAAGATATCCCACACCAATGGTGTAAAATGTTTACTCATAGTAGCAATGTAGTTACTCAGAATAGTTTTGTCAAATAAAACTTGAGATCGGGTTCTATCTGTCAGCCAGTGCCCCGCGCAGGAGAAGGGTGGGGTAGACACCCGTGGGGTGGGGGTCTGTGCGCTGATAGGTGATTGTCGTGTTGCGGTGGGGTCCGCTGGGCTGGGCTGTGGCGCTGGCCTAGCGTGGCGCTCTGTGGCCTAGCCTCTGGCCGTCTAGCTGTTGGCGCTTGGCGGGCCCGCGTTGGCTGGCCGTCTCTGTGCTGTGCTTAGCCTTTCCCTATATGATAGGCGATTCTCTGCTTATATGGCTCTATGGCGCGTCTTTCCTTGGGGCCCGCTGTCCTGACACTAGGAGACCGACAGAGTAACGCGCAAACCCTAGGCGCTTAGTCCGCCGTCCTTCTACGCTGTCCGCCCGCCGTCTATGCTTTCCCGCCACGCTGGCAAGGATTCTCTGGCTGTCCTTCGCGGCTGGTAGTCTGGCAAACTTTCCTTTCTCGCTGCGTATGCTATTCGATTCATTCAGGTTTTTCTGAATGAAAATGGTTTAGCCTAGTCTGGCATCGGTTTTCTTATTTGGAATTATTCCAATTTAAAAGACTGAAAATAAATTGAAAAAATTCCTTGCCAAGGCATGCGGCCACGCCTAGCTTGTCTGCATATGCAAGAAAACCTTCACCTAGTCCAAGCGGCTCTTGAATTTTTCGGTGCCGCATCATTCTTCGCTCTTCTTCTTCTATCACTCAGAGATTAATCAAACACCATGAAAACAAAAACAAATCAGAAACAATCTGGCAATGCGTGGAGCCTCAAACTCTACGCTACGGCGCATGCATGCTTGGCGGCTGAGAGCGTGGAGCCTTTGCGGGCCGTGTTCGCAGAGCGTGAAGCGTGGGCCCGCGTACATAGCAAAGCGAAAGATAAAGGGAAAGCATACCGCGAAGCCTTTGCGCGTTATGATCGCGGCGAGCGTCCGCCAGTCTTTGCGGAGGATGGCAACGGGAAGCTTCCATTCGTCGCGTTTTCCTCTCTGGCTGGCCTAGACTGTCCGCAGGCTGGCGCTTGTTTATATCGCGGTGGCGATTTGTCGGCGGGCCCAATGTCTGGCTTTTGTTACAGCTTTAAAGCGTGGCGCTATCCTGACGCTTTCATGCGTCAGCTTGTCAATTCGATTCGCCTCCGCACTGAGGCGGGCCGTCAGGAGATTCTCTCCGCGTGGATGGCGCTGCCGCGTGGCGTCACTGTCAGGTTATATGTGGATGGTGATTTTTCCTCGCCTCAGGTTTTAGCTTTCTGGATGCGGCTCTGTTTTGCGCGTCCAGACTTGAAAGTATATGGCTACAGCAAATCATGGGCGCTTCTGCTTTCTTATGCGGAGGCGGGCGGGCGCTGGCCAAGTAACTATATGCTCAACCTTTCCTCAGGTGGGGCGGGCTCGGAGGCTGAAAAGGCGGCTGTGGCGGCTCTTCCTATAGCGCGTGGCGAATTCGTGGCCATTGCCACAGAGAAAGACCATGGGAATGCTTATCAATCGCGCAGGAATGCAGGCTTTGCCGATTATGCGCGTGACGTTAGGGCTCAGGCTGGGCGGAGAGTCTTCGTTTGCTCTGGGCGCTGTGGCGATTGCACGCCAAGCGGCCACGCATGCGGCTCTGAAAAATTTCGTGGCGTGCCAATAGCAATTGGCATCCACTGAAAACAAAACAAAAACACACACAGAAAAAAATGAAAGCGTATATCGTTTATGACGAGACTGGGAAAGAGGTTGAACTAATCAAAGCCGCCTCACATAACGCGGCTGAGAAGAAAGCACAGAAAAAGCACGGAGAAAAAGCCTCCGTAGCCTATACCGAAATATAAACCGAACACACAGAAAGAACACACATATGATAACAAAAGACCAAGAGTTGGCCATCCTCACTGAGGCCATGTTGAAACTGGGACCAGATTCCTATCTGGGGCCATGGCTGCATCAGGTCCGCGCAGAGCTAGAAGCTATGATGCGGGCGGACAGTTTCCCGTGCATTAGCCTAACAGAAGCGGCGGAGGACGTTGCAAAAATCCTCGCCAAGGCAGAGAAGACCGCCGACGAAATAAAGGTAGCCGCGAAACAACGCGCAGAGGACCGCGAAAGGCTAGTTGATGATCAGAGGGAACGTGCGCGGGCTCTCATCATTGGAGCCCAGCAGAGCCTTCTAGCAATTGAAGAGCGGCTCTAGGTGACAAAGAGCGGGCGGTGTTCTATCCGCCGTCCGCCTTTCTCCTTCTGATGCTCTTTCCCATTTTCGCGCCATGGCAACCTTGCAATGCAAAACAAACGTGCCTGAGGGCCGTTTCCGCTCACTAGGTGACAAAGGGCGGAATATGGTGACAAGGGGCAGAACAAAAGGGAATTCAATCTTTTTTCGGGATTCTTTAAAAAAATCATTTGACATTCTCCCCGCTCCGTCTATTTTTCACTTTATCCAAGTGCATCTTTCCCGCATTCGGTGACAAGGTGCGCGAGGACAAAAACCAAAAACCACATAGAAAATAAATACAAAGTTATGGCACACAAAATCGAAAAACCGCACGACATGGTGCTTTCCACAGAAGGCACAGAATGGCATAAACTCGCAACTCACCTTCCCGTCATCGGGGACGCTGAAGTTGCTCCTATGCTCTTCGACATAGTCGAAAGTCCCGCCCTCGTTATGATCGACGGGGTGCAAACCGCACTGGAAGATTACAAAGTTCTGGTAGCGGATCACCGCAAAGTTCGCTCTGATCTTTCGGGGTCGGACGCATTGGTTCCGCTGCATATTCCGAAATCGGGATACAAAGTGATCAGTAACCGCGAAATCTGGAACGTGATGCAGAAGTCGCTTCGCGATCTGGATTGCAAGGTGACAAGCGTTTGCACCTTGGAACGTGGCAAAAAGTTCGCCATTAGTTGCGATATCGGCAATTCCGATCTGGTCATCAATAAGGACAAATTCAAAGCCAATTTGAATTTTGTCACCTCTCATGACGGCACGATTGCCATGGAGTCTTTCGATTCCATGATTCGGATTGTCTGCATGAATACGTTTCAATGGTCACGGGAGGCCGCTGACAACGTCCTGAAAGTCTACCATACCAAGAATGCCGAATTTGCCTTGGAAGGTCTCGGAGACCTCCTGAACGCGATTCTGAAGGGCCGCGTGGAGATTGCCCAAGTGATGGAATACCTCGCCAGTCACAAATGCGACCCGAATGACGCTCTTGCCATGGCGGCTGGTTACTTCGCCATCACTACGGACGCGAAAGACAATAAGCTTTCGACCCGTAGCCTCAACGCCGCACGGGAGATTGCTCGTCTCGCCGCCAATGGCATCGGGAACCTTGGCAAGTCGCTCTATGATCTTGCCAATGGTGCGACAGAATACTGGACCAGTGGCGAGGGGGTCGGACGCACCGCATTGGTTGCTTCGCAGGTTTACCGCTCGCAACTTGGTTCGGCGGCGGAGCACAAACGCCGCTTCATCGGGATGCTGGCGGATGACGAGAAACGCGATACCATGGAAAGCCGTGGGCGCGAAGCCGTCAGGCAGGCCGTCCTTGCCAACTAGGCGAGGGTTTCCCATCTGTCCTCTCTTTGGAGAGGGCAGAATGGGGAATCTTCCCCAATTAAAAACCAACCAGAAATAAAAACCATGACAACACTGATCAACAAATCCAAAGTCAAAAAGTATATCCTTGAGTTCGCGGAGACTAACCGCGCCCACAAGTTCACCCGTGTAAGCCAAGAGGCTATCGATAGGGTCGAGGCGGCTGCACGGGCTGCTGCCAAGGCTATCGTAACCTCTGCACCATCGAAAGGAAAGACACTCTAATGAAAACCAAAAAGAAAAACCACAAAGTGATCACTCTGGAATACGGGGTGATCGGTAACGTCGAGGAATATGTTGACGTTGACATATGGGTAGACCTCCCCACGGGAGAACAATATCTTGTGCGCGTCTACAAAGAAGTCGGTAAGCACGGGATCATCGGGCCAAGCTATCGGTATGCCGAAAGCCCGAACCATGACTTCGGCCATGAGGATGCCACCCCGCCTCTGGAAGTCCATCAGGCTATGGATTCCATCATGGGAGACATTGCTTCCATGATCTACGAGGAAGAGGGAACCCGCGAGGAAGGAATACAGGAGGCATGGGCATGAAAACCCGAATCCAATACGTTGATACCACAACAGAAGCTGGGATCAGGCTGGCCAACATGCTTATATGCCAAGGCTGGAGGGTATCCACCACCACTCCCTACGGAGTCAGGTTCTACAAAATCTATTTGAAATAAAACCTATGTACTCATTAGAAATCGATCAAGAGTTGGAAGTCGGTGACAAGGTGTATTACGTCCAAGTCTCCGCCGATCTGGATTACTCCCATGAGGAAGATCCCGAATGCACGGGAGTTGAGGTGACAAGGGCCGAAATTGCCCCTCTGGAGGGTGATCCCCTCAAGTTGGGGTACGAGGGCCGCGCCATCGAAAAAATCATCGTGGAGGGGCTTCCAGAGCTTACAGAGGCTATCGACAACCTCCTGTGGGAAAAGATTGCGACCCATACGGAGGACAACTGCTCCGACATTGCACGGAATCTTCGGGATGCCCGCGACGATCACTACCTGTGAAACGCAAAGTCTCCATCGTAATTGATGACGAGAACCCTCTCCTTCCGAAATGGGGGGAGAGGAGTCGCGTTATCCATCCTCTGATGGTTTTGCTTCGGGATCTCAAGGTCGGGGAGTCCTTCACTTGGCCTCCGATGGAAAAATACAATCTGGATTTACTTCGGGCTCGCGCCCACGGCTACGGACGATCCTCTGGAAAGAAGTTCGCCACCAGAATGGTGACAAGGGGCCGAAACAAAAAACCAACTATGGCATTCTGGAGGATCTCTTAATGACCATAGGTGGCCCACTTCTTTTCTCCCGCCCTTTGTCTGGCTCCGCGCCCCTTGCGGTCAGGTCTGCGCCTGATCTCCTCAAAGGTCAGGCGGCGGGGTTTGTCCCTCGGAGGACTCTTGTATCTTTCCTCGGTGACATAGGGCGACTCTCCATCCTCGGCTGGAAAATCATTGATCGACCATGAAGATTTCATTGAACGTCAAGTAGACTTTCAATGTCTATACCACAACAACCACAACCCATGAAAGCAAAAATCCAACCATTCAAACCCAACTTCAAAAACCTATTGATGATGGATGTGGTGCTTCGCCGCGCCGTCCGACAGGGATTCAAATCCCGCAACCAAAACCCATTTCCAACAATCAAGGCATGGAAGCGGGACGATGTCCGCGAAACAATCAAAGCCTATCGCATGATCCAAGCACTGGAGGTTTCCAATGTGGACTGACGCACTTGGGGAAACCCACTTTGAATTCTGGAACGGGATCACGCTTGAAGGACGCACCTTCAAGTCGGTTCCCCTCTACAACGTCTGTCTGGAGTTCGGGGATGCCCAAGTCAAGCAAGCTTGCATTGACCTCGGATGCCGCCCCTACGTTCAGGATCTTCAGGCAATCAGGGAAGAATGCCAACGACAGGAGGACTCCTATGTTTAATTGGCCTGACTTCTGGCACGATCTCAAAATCAACTTGGGATATAAATCCAAACCACAACCTTCGCTGCTGGCACTGGGGATTCATTGGACAACCAATGTCAAATGGATTCCGCGTCTGGTAGCCTACCGCCAGTTAGACAACTGGACATCCAAAAAACACAACCCATGAAAAAGAAAAAACCAAATAAAAAGAAGCATGGCTTGAGCGTTGCTCAACGCCGCAAACTCAAACAGGCAATGATCGACAAATGGGGCATCAATAAAGATTGGGCCAAAGATCACCTGATTGTCCTATGAAAACCATGAACCCACAAGAAAGAGAACAAAAAGCAATCGAAGCAATGAACAGGTGTAGCAAATTGAGAAACGAGCTTATCACCGAAACAGAAAACCTTGCAATCATAGTGCAGGGTAGCAAACAGGTGATCCTGTGCGCGGTGTTCACCCGAAAATGGAACTCCAATCATATCCAAAACTGGTGGAAGAATCGCGGCCCAAGCTTCATAAACAAATGGCGTCACGATGAGGCTTATGCCTCCGCCGCGTCCAAACTAACAACCGAAGAACGCAAAGTTCTAGGAATATAAACCCATGAGCAAAACCATCCGCCACATGACAGTCGGCGCACTGAAAGCCGAAAAGAAAGGCAGGGCGAGAGTTGTGGTCTGGAACGATAGCGGGACTATCGAACTGACCATGAACGTCCCTGAAATAAAACAAATGGAACAAGACCACCATATCGACATCGAAGATGTGGTTTCTGATGACCTGATGGGCAAGCTCCTCCACAGTTTTAGAGATGAGGGGATGCTCTTGGACTCGGAGGGCAACAGGGTATGATTGACCTCCTATTCTACCTGCTGTTCATCTTCGTCTTCGGAACCATCATCTGGTACAACATCGATCAAACCACCAAATACAGAAAAAAATGAACTGGAATAAATTCACAGCACTGCTGGTTTTGCTTTCGGTCTTGGTTGCCGTCATCACGGCAGTCGAGATCCCGCGCAAACCAAAACGGGAGAAGATCTACGTCCTGCCCCGTGTCGAGGATATGCCCACTGTGGCAAACCCCTTGCAATTCTAGGCAAGAGTAGATACATCAAGGGGGAGGGGAGCGAGAGCTTCTCTCCCCTATTTTTTTGCCATGAGAAAGACCAGATTCGTCACCTTCCCACGTTCGGGCCACCACTGGCTTGTCTCCATGCTACAAGAGCGTCTTGGGGGAGAATTTGTCTACTCCGAATACTACGACACCCACAAGACTCTGGAAAACTCACCAGAGGTAACAGCACAAAAGACCCATGACTTTGAGTTGGATGTTGAGAAAAAGGAGGAGTATTTGCACATTGTCCAATGCAGGGTGATTGATGACTGCATTAAAAGCTGGGAGAAGATATCCGATTGGCCCCCAGAAAAACCCCTGTTCTATGGGAAGTTTGTTTCCAAGTGGATTGTTTCTCCTGTTCCCAATAGGCTAATCGTCTACTACCATGATCTGGTCGAGGCTCCAGAGCTTTGGGTTGATAAAGTTATTTCATTTATAAAATGACCATTCTCAATCTCGGACGCATCGGAGACAACATCAGCCTCCTGCCCGTCCTTTACTCGGAGCATCTTGCGGGGCGGCGTCCTACCATTGTTACTTCGGGCAAATACGCAGACATCTTTGAGGGCGTAAGTTACTGTGATGTAAGGAAATACAGCGGAGATCCTGTCGAACTTCACCATGCCATCGGGCTTTGTCAGGGATTGCCAGACCTTCGGGTGGCACAGGTCTTCATGCACCCCAAGGGAATGAAGATGGAACGCAACTACGCCTTGGACAGTTACCGATTGGGAGGGTTTCGGGATCTTTGGAGACGCCACCCCTATGTCTTTGATCAGAGGAATCTGGAGCGGGAAGAAAAACTAATTGAGAATATTCAAGTCCCATTCATTGCTGTGGCTACACTTGGGGTGACTTCGCCATTCGCGAATAGCGAATGCCTGATGACTGCCCTCAAATCCCGCTTTCCAGACTACACCATTGTGGACTTGGCAAAGATCTTGGCAGAGAAGTTTCAAGATATGCTCGGTATTCTGGATCGGGCTTCCTGCTTGGTCACTATCGATACCTCGTTTCTCTGGCTTGCCAATGCTGCCAAGTGTCCGACCATAGCCTTGATCAACTCAACCCCCACCGATTGGCGGGGCAGTCCTCCTCCCGTAACCGCTACCTCGGCCTTCCGATATCGGGACTTCCAAGTGGACTCCGTCTGTGACGAGGTCGAGAAAACCCTGCTTCCAGTCGGCCAAACTTGGGCCATTGTAGACCGCTTCGGGCAGGAAAAACGCCATAGAGAGGCATTTAAGAGCCAAGAAAGGGCATTTAACCACCTCCTTACTACCAATAATCTGCCTCGGACAGCACAGGAAATCGGGGATAGCCGACCCCTACCCATGCTCAAGGAGATGATGGCAAAAGCAATTAAGTTTTCTTCGGGCAGGGATGTGATTGTCTGGACCAATGACGATGTCCAGATTCTGGATCTGACTCCAGTAGTAGACCATGTTCGGAAGTTCGGGGCTGTCGGGGTTCGGCGTGATCCTGCCCATATCGGCAGGGAACTATTCGCCTTTCGCTGGGACTGGTTGGCAGACCGACTCTACAATTTCCCCGATTGTGCCGTGGCTTCCCCTTGGTTTGATTTGGCTGTGGCTGCTTGGATCAGGAAACAATTCGGATGGGTTTCCACTATGGACAACCTCGGCAAAGACCTCTATCCTTGCGAGATTCCCAATGACGGAATCCTCCACCATCCAGACCATCCTTCCAGTTGGACAGGAACAATGGAAGCCCCCGCTTCAAAATGGAATGAAAGAATATTCAAGATGGAGATGAGCAAATAACCAACCCGAATCTATGGAAGAATTTTTGGCAACAGTAAAAGAAAGATTTCCGATAGAGGAAATAAACGTGGTTGTAAATCTTGGCAGCAGGGATGGGAATGAGGACGTTTGCTTTGCCCAAAACTTCCCCAAAGCGAGGATCATAAGCTTTGAACCCAACCCCGAAACATATCAGACAGTAGTTTCCACCACATCTCCCCATGTTTCCATAACTCCATGCAACCTAGCCGCAACAGAAGTTGATGGAACAATTGATTTCTACCAAAACAAAACAGGAAACCACGGGGCCAGCAGCATCTTTAAAAAGAGCGGACTCTACGATTACATCGAAAATTACAAACAGGAAGTAATACAGGTAAGATCCGTTCGCCTCGACAACTTCCTGTCATCGATTGGAGTACAGAAGGTTGACCTCCTATGGGCCGACATACAAGGGGCGGAGCTTTCCGCATTTCGCGGGATGGGGGAACTGATGAACTCGGTTAAGTGTGTTAATACCGAAATAGAGTACAAACCAATCTATTCTGGGCAACCCCTCTATGATGAGGTTAAATCATTTTTGGAATCAAAGGGACTAAAAGAGACCCAAAAGACCTGTCGCTACGATGGTTTTTGGGGGGATGCTATCTTTGTCAGGGGTTGATCAAGTTTGTTTAGCGTCCGCTTCGGATTCTCTGCAATTCTTTCTCTTCTTCTTTGCGGGCGTTGATCATGTCGCGGCGACCCTTGTCCCACATTCTGGCAAAGTCGGCATCATTGAATCCACCAAGATATAGCCAATCGCTAATCAGTCCGACAAGAAGGAATCTTTGTTCTTCGGGTGTGAACCGCTCCATCTCTTCTGGGGTAAGCACCATCTTAGTATTCAAGATAGCCTTCCTTGCTTGATCCATGCCGATATCCAACATGCCAAGGCTGGGGGCATTGTCGAATGAACGATAGCGGTAGAATGGGGCGCGTTCCTTGGAGTATTTATTGAATGACATAATCTCGCCATCATCATCCAAAACCGACTCGCTTTCGTTTACTGTATCTATCATGTATTTGATATAGTTCATACCATCAATTGTATGGCCTTCAATCATCTGCCCGAATCCTCCGACAGCCATGGTTGAAATTATGTCTCCTTGTAGTTGACGCCACTTCTGATCGAATTCTTCTTTTTGCTTCTCTTCGTCTGGCTCTTCGACATCAACCCCGAAGATTCCGTAAAGAATTTTGATTCCTCCGTAGGTAATGGCTGGTAGGACGAATCTCTTGGCCAACCCAAACATGACAGTTCCTCCGATTGTTGCACTCAAGTCTTTTACAGCAATAGCCTTTCCTTTCCAGTCGCCAGACTTGGTGAATATCTCGGTAATATCTGAAGAGACCCTAGCTCTAAACTGAATACCGAAAGAGTTGAATGGAACAAGAATGGACTTCAATAGGTTCTCCGTTCCTGTTTTTCCTTTCTGTGCAAACACCGCCATCTTCGTTGGGTCAGAAGATCCCTGATAGATGTCAGTCATGTTCTCGGCATAAGCTGCCGCCCTCCTGTGACCAACGTCATCAGACTTGATTAGATTGGCGGCGTCCTCCCAAGTTGTGAATTTGATTCCGTTCTTGGCTAGATGTGCTCTGTAGAACGTCATCCAAGTAGCGGCGGCAACCGTGAAATCTGACACTTTGAGTGGGGTCATAAACTTGTCGGAAAACCGTTTTGCTGCCTCTTTGGCCTTTACCCAATTGCCTTCAGTGTAGTAACGCTCAAGGCGGGACTGCGCTCCCTCCATCTGGTTAATGTATTTGTAACCAGACGATGCATCTCCACGGCGACCAATTGAAAAGAGATCAAGGACTGGGCGGGCGGTTTGAATACTACGAGGGGCCAAGTGTTCAGCCATCAAATCCGCCCGTCCAGTGGCTCCAACGGCAACTGTAACCTGATCCGCTGGCTGTCTGATCAATTGATAAGAACCTGCCAGTGCGATCCTTGTGCCAACATCGCGAACGAGATTGGCCAAAACATCCACAGCTTTTCCGAAGAAGCCCTCGTTAAACGAACCTCTGCGCTCGCGGGAACCCATGAGTCTTTCAATGCGATCAGCAAAGAAGTCCAAGTTAGCCTTGCCACCAAGGGCCTCTTCGGCCTCTGGAGTTTTAAGGAATGAGGAGATGCGCTGACGGGCAGGGTTGGTGTAGGCCCTTGTAATCTGATCGGACAACGAATTGTAAGCGTTCTTTCTAAGGTTAAGACTGATTTCCTTTGGCGTCCTTCCGTCACTACCCATTGGTAGCTGGGTGTAGTCAGACCGCTTGATCGTGTAAGAAGATTGTTTGGGAGACGAGGAAAGATTGTCGTAGTATTTCTTTTTACCTTGAAGCAAATCTAGCACGGGACTTGCGTTTGAATAAACAATCGGGAGATAGTTCGGCGTGTTATAGTTGTTTGCTTGGTCATTGAAATTCTCATCAGAGAACTTCAGAAAGTCTTTGTATTGCGGGAACAGTTCATCCTTGAGCCACATCAATGACTCGTAGTTTGCGGGATATTCACGCTTCAGGTTTGAAAGCATTTGATCGACGGTGTCGCCATCAAGCCTTTGCATGAGTTGCTGAATGCGATCTGCCATCTGTATTTTGTCTTCATCGCCAGACTTGCGGAGGTTGGTAATACCTTGCTGCATAAGTCCTCTGCGTTGCGCCAAGGAATCGGCCTCCCCCTTGGCTGGGACATTCTGAATAAGATAGCCAACAATTCCCTCGGAAAGAATGCCGTCCTGATTGGTGGCTGCTCCCTTGTGTTTCTTTCCAAGCTTGTCGTAGAACTTTGCCATCTTCTCTTGAATTTCTTCAAGGGTTCGGGCTGCTTGTGTAAACCCAAGATCAAGATCAACCATGCCCATAGCCTCGTAAAATACGGTCATGGCTTCTTTACCAAAAGCATTACGGAAGGTGTCGGCAATCGACTGAAGTTCGGAGGCCCAAGACTTCAGTAGCTTCTTGGCCTTACGCGATCCAAGGGAGGGTAGGATATTTGCCCATGCCTTGTTCTTGGTCATTGCTTCCGTGTTTTTGGCGAGGTCGCGGGCGGCTTGCTGCCCCTTGGCCGTGGCTACAAAAAACTCCGCGCCATTGGTCTGGTTGTTGTTGAAGATGATGTTATTACCAATTCGGACATAAGCCTGCTTCTCGGCAGAATCCAGAGACTTAACATCAATGACCTTCATGGCATCAATGAGCTTTCGTTGATCGGCTCTGAGTATTGTTGTGTCAACTCCCTTCAAAGCCTCTCTCACATTGGCGGATTTCTCATTTAGAATTCCCTCAATAACCTCGCGCTTGGCGTAGCCTTCCAATGCATCCATGATGTCTTCGGCGTCCAAGAACCTCTGTAAATCTTTTACGCTAACCCCGTATTTTTCAGCCAGCTTTTCGTTGTCTTCGACATCAAACTCGGCTTTCGCGGAAACTACCTCGTCTTCTGCCATTGATAGATAGCTCTTCATTTCGGCATCTGGCACAACCACATAAGCCTCGGATACCACGGGCTTGAAACTGCGGAGATAGTGGTTTACCACATCGGCAAACTCGCGAGGATCATTAAGAAGATTGATGCCAATATTGCCAATAGCCTCCAAGGTTTCGCGCTGCGGGGCAGCAATGGAATCCCGCTTGGAAAGTTGCTTGGCCCGCTTCTGGGCAGCTTTGGCCTCACGCAAATCCGCATCGTAATTTGTGTTAGCCATGACCCTCTCGGCATAGGCGATGAAGTTCTCCATGGACTTCTCGCTAGTCCAGAGGACTTTGGCGGCACGTTTGGCTAGAGCTTGGGCCTGCTTCGCCCGCATAGGCCCGCGCAATTCCAGAGCTTTGATAGCCTCTACTACGGCATCTGCGGTCTCCTGTTGGGCTTTCTTGGCCTCGCGGGTCTCTCTTGCCTTGAATCGGATCTGCTCTTTGAGGGCGGTCTTCTCTGGGACTTGGAGGATGACGGGCTTAACGCGGACTCCCGTAGTGGCATCGATAACCCTTTGGAGGACGGTTCTTTTATTCTTAGGATCAACATCTTTCGGGATTTCCATGCCCTCTGGAAGACCTTCCAAGGTGACCCCAGCTTCGGTCTCAAGGACGGCTTCGGCTATTTGCTGTTGCTTATCGTATTGGCGGGCAATGGCCTTGGCCACCTTCGCTGCATTGACGGGACTGAGATTGGTATTCTCCGTAATGGCATCCTGCAATGCGCGTTCGTCTCCACCTTGATCCATCCAGACAGAGGCTATCTCGCTGATCTTGTAGGTGGGTTTGTTTTCGGGGTTTGACTTGGCCTCGGACGCCGCATCCACCTTGGCCATAGATGAGGCCATAGTAGAAAGAGTAGATGCTTCGGGGCTTCCATCGGAGAAGGTTGGGATTCCGCCACCGCCCCCCTCCTCGACTCCTGCCGCCATGTATCTAATTTGAGACAGCACATCTTCTGCATAGTTGAAGTTGGTCGGCTCGTAGATTTGGAATGGCTCGGCCACCGAAGACATCCGATACAGATTTAGTTTCTGCTTGGGATCTGTGATTGTCTGATAGAAAGATTCGTAGGCATCCTTGCCAAGTCTGGCTTTGACGAGATCCAAGAAATCCCGAATCACCTTGGCAATCTTTCCAAGGAAGGTGTCGGGGACTGCCTGTTTCTTCCTGACCAAGTCGGTCATCTTCTCGGCAATCCACTCATCCAACATGATGTAGCGGTAGTTATCCGCATCATATTTGATTTGGTATTTGGTGATGTTGCCCTGTCTATCCCTGACTGGCTGGAGTTTGGTTTCGGCCTCCTTGGGATTGAACAGCTTGTATGCCTCAAACTGTTCGGGAGTGAGGCTGTAGCGTCCGACAAAAGCAAGGAACCAAGGATTCTTCTTGAGATATTCGGCCAGATTCTTGGTGTAGTCTTGGCGCATTTGCTCGACTTCGGCGTCTGGCAGGAAACGGGAAAGCCCGTGGAAAAACTCATGGATGCCGACTCTGGCTCCCGTGGCTGGTTGGTCTTGATTGAGGAAGAAGCTGACCAACGTCTCACCGAAGTTAAAGTTGCTCACCCCGCCCTTGCGGATGGATAGCGCGGTGTCTCCGATGGCGTCTTCGCGGATGCGGTTGACGAAGTCTGTCAGTGCTTGCGCGGTTTCCTCGGATATGCGGCCAGCCGCCCGCTCCCTAGAAAGACGATCCAAGATTGCCGACTTGCCCCTAGCGCGGGGTTCCTGACGCCTTGCCGCTTCACGCTGGATGCGATCCCGCAACTCCTTGGACTGCTTGATGACATTGTTGACCGCCCGCAAGGGCCCATCTGTTCTGCCAGCCTTGATGTCTTCGACAACCGTGGTGATGTCGTAGCCTAGCGGGTTATACCTTATATCTTCTCTGCGGGATTCGCGGATCTCTGCTTTAAGTTCTCCAGTAGCAATGCGATGAAGCAATGCCTTCGCCCTTATGCTGGGGTTTTCAGCGGTTTTCCCCATGAATGCGCCACCAAAAATACTATTGCCATAAGGAATGGATACATTTCCGAATTGGCTCCTTGTCGGATCAATAATTTCTCCCGTCTTTTTATTTTGAATGAAGTGATGCGTTTCTCCAGCATCAAGTCCTTCTGGCCACCCCTTGTTGTTGAGAGTGCGATGTTCCCAGTCCTTTCCTTTTCCACCAAGAATATGGTATGCGGCTTCGGCGGCTACCCAACAATGACCGTGAGTAGTAGCATCATTTGCAACGGGGATCTTAGACCACTTGGCATCAAGGAGATCGCGTGAAAGGAACTTAACAATACCATTCTCTATGTTGGATATGTTTAGAAGTTTTCGTATTTTAGACAGATCATTAATCTTGTAAGAGTCTGAATCAGCCTGATAATCCCTGCGAGATTCGCGCTCCTCTCCCTGCACATTGATAAATTTGTTGTATGCCTGCTTGAAGCTATCGTTGATTTCGGAGACGTTTCGGGCGGCGATGTATTCGGCGGCTCGGCGGGTGAGCTTGTAGCCCAGCTTGTTGGCCCATGCCTCAATCCGCGCCACAGCACGTTCAAACCAGCGTCTACCCCTCCATCCTTCGGCCAATAGTTCGACGGCTCTAGCTGCTTCCTCGGCGGTTATAGCCCGCTCTGAGTAGCGAAGGCGGGTGATGGTGTCGTTGATTTCTTTCTTTTCTTTCGGGGTCAGGCGCTCGACTAGTCGGTTCAATGCCCCGTCCGCATTGGCTGATTCGGCAAACTCATGGTTCAACACGCGATCAATGGCTGCGTTGTCCTTGAGTGCAGAGGCGTTGAGTTCGATGCCAGTGACCTTACCATCTAGGATGATGGTGCGGCCTTCAAAGTCTGCGTCTGGTTGGTTGACCACTCGGATGATGCCGCCAGTCGGGAAGCCCAATTCTTGGAGTCGGGCTTCCACGGCACTAGTCTCCATGCCAGCGCGGCCCATCTGGACTCGGCGGGCATAACGCTCTCCCATGGTGATTCCAGTGGGCCTTGCCTCTAGTTGAGCATTCTTAACAAAGACGCGAGATCCAACCATGATTGCCTCGGTTCCGCCAACCAAAGCCTTTTTGCTTCGCACATCTACAAGTTCGCTAGAACGAACTGGATTATATCCAGTCTCAGTCCACACATTGGGATCGTTGATATCTGCTGGAAGCTCTGTGATCGCCTCGTAGTTACCCTTAACGGTGGCGAGCGGAAACTTCCCAGCCCCCATGGCAATTTGAATAGCGTCTCCCTTTCCTGATATTGTTCTTGTGATAAACTGAGGATTGGTGATCTTAGCTATTCCGAGGTGGGCGATTGTTTCTCCAACATTTGTTGCAGCTTCAGAAACTGGCTCATGCCCCGTAATAGAGTAAACAGTATCTCCGCTTTCGGTTGATTTATTGTATGTAGGGATATCGATGCGGAACTCGACAAGTTTCCCATTCGGAATTCTTTGTGTTCCGTCTTCCTTGAAGGCTCCAATTTTTGCCAACTTCTTTTTGCCCTGTTCGCTGGTTGGTTTTCCTCCAGCAGTCTGGGACATGTATTGATAAATCTTTTCATTGGTGGGCACTGGCTCCGCACCCTTAACAACAAATGGATCAAGGACATCCACCAAGTCAGCATACTCACCAGCAGTAATCTCTCCGTTTTTCATCCTTACGGCAGCAACAGCAAGTTGTGGATTTCGCGCAAGCACTTTGTTAGATGATGCTTTGTCGAATGCCTTTTGTTCCTCGTCAGTCTTGGGGGTGTATTGTTGCTTTATCTCGGAAGGCTCTATCCTTGCATAGCGTATATCAGCCTGTTCTGGCTGGAAGCGTTGGGAGAGGGGGATGATGTTGCCTTGGTCATCGCGGGTTACGGGGTCGGCGGATTTTACAAATGAAGAATTAAATATAGCATATGATGTTTCTAGACTTCCTTTGAAACCTTCATATCTATTAGTGTATAAAATTCCGTCATATCCCTTATCAACAAGAATTTGGCGAAGCTGTTTTAACTGTTCTATATTTCTGGATTCACCTACACCAGAAATAGACCCAACAGAATTATATTCTTGTTGCGAGATGTAACCAGTTCTTAAAAGCTCTTCTGCTACCGCTGCGGAGTCTCCAAAATCTCCAACATCTCTGACTTTTGCAAAATTTCCCTCAATGAGATAGAACGGCTTTACAATAGCTTCATCACCCCATCTTTGTTCGGCCCTGTCTTCTGCTGCACCTATATCTCCAAAATGAAATCCAATATCTCCAATTTTAAATTCGGTAAATTTGATAAGCTTGCTGCTTCCATGATATACCTTGATAGTATACCCAGCCTTCTTCGCCGCCTCATCCACGGCTTTTTGTAGAGTAGCTGCCGCCTTTGGATTGCGCTCTGCCCACTGCTGATACACGGAAGGGCGGTCTTCCGCCTTGGAAGCCCGAAGCAAAACACTCAAGTTATCAGTCCCACTATCTCCTCTTTCTACTGCATCTAGGTAGTCTCTATCTTGTTGCGGGGTTATGGCGGGTTCCCTTCTTGCTTCTCTTACTTCAGGAGTCGGGGCTGGGGCTTGCGGCGGAACATAGATGTCACCTTCAAGCGTCCATCCTTCGGGCATTCTCACATCTACTGGCACTTGGTCTACTCCAATGCGGAGGTTCTTGGAGATGGCTTCGGGCTCGCCCTCTTCGGCCAAGCCCTCGCGGGGCTCTGGCTCGCTAGGAGGAAGTTGTTGCCTGTAAGAATCAATACGATTTTGGTATTTTTGTATTTCGGACTCAATGTTTTCCTTGGAAAAGAATCTCGCATGTTGACCCGAATATGGATGGGGTTCTCTATTGAATTTCTTTCTAAATACGTCTTTGGCCTCAATCAGGTCTTTTGTTTTGTTTGCTTCCAAATAATTTTTAAGCTCTAGACCATCCTTAAAACTGTCCAAATAATCTTGGCTGTTCAAAAATTGAGCCATCCTCTCTGAGGGTGTGGTCATGCTAATGTCTACAGCGGCCTCAATTACTGCCGCCGCCATAGAATCTGAGGGAAACCCAAGAATTTCGCGAATAGCCGTGACAAACTCCTGCCACAGCGTTTTGTTTGTATTAATCGGAGACTTGAGGTTTTTTAGTTTATCTTGAAATGACTTACTGTTAAATGTTTGCGACACAAACTCATAAATGTTTGCAAGACCGTAGAAGTCGCTTCCAGTAAACTCTTCGGAAATTTTTCCTTCACGTTGCATTTCCAAGGCTCGACGCTTTGAAGTATCGGGATTGGGTGTCCCCGCAAGACCCCTCGGAGCGGCATAGACATCCATCAAGCCCAACTGATCTATTGTGGAAACGTATAGAGAGAACATCCTGCGAATGGGCTCTGGAACATTCTGGTCTTGAGAAAGTGATTTTAGTTGGTCAATGTATTCTTTGCCATTAATCGGGCGACTTCCCTTGATTTGGGGTCCATATTGCCTTAATTGATCAGCCGTTAATGAGTGACCGCCTTCGTGAAGGAGGGTTCCAATGCTCATGCCTTTGGTGGATGCCATTCCTATGTCTCCACCCCAAAACCTAACCGCACGACCACGCCGTCCGCGTGAAGCTAAAGAAACAATATCTTCGTCTTTTAATGCTGGAATTGGTGCCTCTGCAAGGATGGCGGCAATGTCAGCAAACTGCTGATCTCTTTCTCTCAAAAAGTTCATCCTAGATGCCTTTCTCAGTGCATCTCTCAATGAAATATTTAAGAAGTTTTTGGGACGGAGTGCTTCAATTGGTTTAGTAACGGGCTTCTTTGCCCTAGCCGCCCTTGCATCCGCTACAATTTTTTCAATGTCTACCCTTGGACGCTGACCATAAAGAGACTGAAAAACATCGGCGGTTTGCTGAACCTCGTAATCTTCCAGCACATCAAAGCCAGCAATCTTTTCCATCCTTGTGGGCGGAACATACACATCTCCAACTAGCGTCCATCCAGCGGGCATCCTCACATCTACTGGCACTTGGTCTACTCCAATCCTAAGATTCTTGGAGATGGCCTCGGCTGCTGCTTCGCTTGTCCTTGTGTCTATTTGGATCTTTCGGGCTTCGGGAGTCAGTCGGGGTCTCTCGGCCTCTGGCAATGCCTCTAGGCCCGCTTGTGTGATCACTGGCTGGCCCTTATATAGCTCGACAAGCCCGCCATCCACCAAGCCCGCAACATCTTCTTCTGTTTGTTCTGCTCTGGCTACTCTACGGAGAGGTTCTAGTTGGGGAATAGTAGGTGCAGCCAACTCAGGTGGCGGGGTAACCTCGGTGGCTGGCCTCCGCGCATATAGGTTGTTCGCGGTTCTTACCAAAGCCACAAACCCGCGTTCTATTCCCTCAAGAGCTTGGACATCGTTGCCAAGATCAATAGCCCCCTCCATTCCAATGGATTTGGGAGATGCGTCCATGGTTGCTGGTACAGACCAGCCAAGACGCTCAACATACTTGTCGAATCGGGCGCGGACATCTGGAGTCAAGTTGTCGTAGATGTTGCGGTAAAAATCTTCAACAACCGCTCGCGGAGATTCTCCCGCTTGTTCCATGGCATCAAGGACTTGTTGTCCCCTCTGCTCATCAACTTGGCGCTTGAGTTCTTCCCTTATAAATTCATTGAATGCGCCCGCCCTTTGTTCAGTGGTTGGCGCTTCGGGCGTGACTGGTGGTGTAACTGGGGTGGGCTCTACTGCGGCAGGGGCTGTAGGAGTCGGGGCTGTCGGGGGAGAAATGCGCCCAACCACCTCTAACACAGAATCAACAGAATCATTCCACTCTTGATTGTCCCTGTTGATTTTGTCTATTTCTTCTTGGGTCAGCGTCTCTCCAGTTCCCTCTCTCCAACTTTCAATTGTTTCATTTTCATTTCGCTTGCTGCCCGAAATGTTTTTCAAAACGGACTCGGCCTTTTCGGTGTCTCCGCGCTCTTTAAGAGCAAGGTGGAGTTTTCCAAGATCTGTTAAGTCTTGGTCGCTTACCGCTTTTGTAATGAGTTTCGATTTTTCCCAACGCGCAAAGTCTGAGTCATCAAGTTTAGCCGCCTCGCGCCAACTGGCGTCTTGAACTTGTTTATTGTATTCCGCAAATCGATTTAGAAGACCGCGCTGTTCATCCGTAAGATTATCGCGGGTGACATACATTGAGTTGAAAGAAGATATGTTGTCCGCTCCAAGTCTTTTTGCCTCGGCGTCCAGTTCTGCTTTTTGCGCGGCCAGATCAACAATTGGCTCAGTGACGGCTGGAGGCGGGGTCAATGTGGGGGGTGCGGGCTCGGTAACGGCAGGAGTAGTAGTGGTTACCGCTGTGGGCTCGACAGCAGCGGCGACCCCGTATCCATAACGTTCGGCAATCTGTTCTGGGGTTGGGTTTGCTTTTAAAAATTCAAACTCATCACGCTCTTGTGTGGTGAAGTCTTCCACCCCCGCATCATCTTTGTCTTGTAGTTCTTTTAGACGATTCCTCGCCGCCGACTCAAACCACCTAGCAGACTTGATCCTCTCAGGGGGCAAGCCCGCACCCTCTTCTTCTAATTCTATGTCCCCTGCTGCTTCTTGGGCTTCTCTTTGTAGTCGGGCTACCTTCTCATCGGGAGTCTCTTCAATTGTTTGATTGATTTGTTCTTCAACAGCAGCAGCAGAGGCAGGAGCGTTACTCTGTTTGGCTTCTTCTGCGGCCTTCGCGGCGTCTCGCAGTGCCACTTTCTGGCGGGCATCCATCTGCTCCACCTTCGCGCTAATACCCCCAGCCCCACCACCAAGCACACCACCAATAGCACCTTCAAGAGTGGCCTGACTAAAGACCCCACGCATGGGTTCAACATCAAATCCTTCCCGACCAACGGCAATATTGGCGGCAAGTCTTTCTTGACCACCCTGCAAGCCCTCGGTTGCCGCCTCAACGATACCATCTTTTACTGCTCCCCTAACAAATCCAGTGCGAAGCACTTCTTGGATGGCTTGTTCAGATACTTGTTCCGCCGCCTCTTTCCCAACCTTGCGGGCAATCAAAGAGCGAATAGCCGAATCAGCGCCCGTAGTGGACGCCGCCACCCCAAGCCCGACTCCCAAGAAAATCTGATCAAGATTCTTCCCGTTGTAGGCTTGAGCTTCTTGGGCTGCTTTCTCAGCCTTGGCCTCGTCTACCCCGCTATTAATGAGTTGTTCTTTGACCGCACTATAAATTTCTCCTTTAACGATACCTCCGCCAACCACGCCGCCCTGCACACCTTGCAAGACTGCAATACCAGCTTTGCTTAGTCCAACCGCCTTGCCTATGCCAGCCGTGGCGATAAAGGGAATCAAAGATCCAATACCTTGGGAGACCAAATCTATAGGGGCTACGGATAGCGCCTTTAGACCAGCCCCGACTTCTGCCAGCACCCCCTGTCCCTCGGCTTCCTGCATGATGCGACCAATCTCCTCTTGGTCTTGCTTGGCCCCCGCCGAAAGAAGGCTCCGATACCATTCGGAATTCTTGGCAAGATTTTGGGAGACCGCATTGTCGGCCCCAAAAGCATCAGTAAATCCTTTTACAACATCATTGATGCCAGCACCAATATTAAGGAGGGGATCAGCAAGGGGGCGAAGGAAGCTCTCTTCAGGCTGGGGCTCTTCTATAGTAGCAATCCCCAAGGACTCAAGAGTCGGGGCGGTGGGACTGATTAAAGGACGGCGGGTGGCTGGCTTTGGCCCGTAGGCATCCAGAAACGAAAGATCTTCTTCGTCTTCTTCTTGTTTTAGATTGGGATCATAGACATCAAGAAAAGAGAGGTCTTCCTCGGTCCCTTGGGTTGTGGGTTGCTTTAATTTTGGATCGTATGCATCCAAAAAAGAAAGATTCTCTTCATCTTCTTGGTTTAAAACCGTTGCCATTATCGGCTTCCTATTTGGATTTCTTCAGTGCTTCGGCAGGAACAATTCGCTGCCAGTTAAAGTTAGGCTTCCTGCTCCGCCCCTGCCAATTATCTCCAGCATCCGATTCTTCAATGACTCTGCGGATTTCGGAAATTACCGATTCTTTTAATTCTGGATCAATATTCTTTTTCATTACAATCCCAGTCGGTCCCCTGCGACCAACAATCAAAGAGAGAAGGCCAACATACTCTCTAGGGTCTGTCGCTGGCGCTCTATCAAAAGCGTCCTTGATTGTAAGGAAATAGTCGTTTGGATCAACTCCTGATTTTGGCCCCTGAACTGTGCCCATCCAGTCTTTATCTGTTACCGTATTGACAATATTGTTGCGCCAAGAAACAAGTTGTTCGCTAGTTTGCGCTTGGGCTGCTTGCTGCCTAGTCTGGGCTCCCGCCTCCTCTCCCCTAACAATGTTCTGAAGATCTGCCCTGCGGGATGCTGCCACAGCTTTTTCGGTTGGCGAAGCATTGCTGGCAAGAATGCGATCAATTTCCGCCAATTGTTCTTGGGCGCTTGACTGTCTGGTTGTGGGGCCAGTCGGAGCCTGTATTGGTTGCGGGGCGGTGGGTGGCGCAAGATTAACGCCAGTTGTTGCTGCTGGTGTCGCGGTTGGCGCTGGAGCCTGCGGAGGCTGGGCTGGCCGTCCTCCAGACTGGGGCGGTTCAAATGGAACATTATTCGTTCTAAGAAATTCAATGGCAGCGGCGTTTCTTGGATGATTGGGGTTTTCGGCAATCCTTTTTGCCGCATCTATCTGGCCTTCGCTAACGTCTTGAGCGGGAGGGGTGGACACAGTGCCCCCAGATTCTTGTAGTAAATCTTCAATTCCGATATATTCCGCATAAAGATTATCTCTTTGCGCGGTAAGAACCCTTATATTTTGTTCAAATTCTTCTTTGGCTCGTTCTGTTTTTGCGCCCCTTGCGTCTACTTGGTTTGCCAATATCTTTGAGTCGAGTTGACGCACTTGCTCCCTAAGTTTTGAAGCTTCTCTGCGATAAACTGGAAGATTGGGGTCAACTGGGGGCTTGGTGGCCAATTTTGCTTCAGCTTCCCCCACAGCAATGGGATCAATAATAAGTTCGCCCGTATCTTTGTCGCTTTGAACAAGATCAGAAAGATTAATCCCAACTCCTTTTGCGAGCTTGGTTAAGCTGGCCAGTTTTACAATTTTGTTTTCTTGCCTTGTTTTTTCTTCTTTTTGCTTTGCCTCCATTTCGGCGGCAGAAGCCTCCCCCTCTGAGCGGTAGATTTCGTTGATTTTCATGTAGTCATCAACCAGCCCCTTAACTTCGGGAACCAAAAGAGCCAGAGGATTATCTTTTCTGAGAGCGGCAAATTGATCAAGAAACTCTGGGGTTCGGGGGTCTAGCTCGGCAAACCCCGAATCAAAATTAACCCTTTGTGTTTCGGTTTCTCCCGCAATCTTTTGTGCTGCCCGATATTCTTGAATCTGGCTTTCGCGCCTTGCCTGATTAACGAGTTCTTCTCGTCCTTCAATTTCCAGCTTGCGATCATATTCAGCCTGCTGGCGCATAGCCTGCTCTTGCTGAAGTCTTGCGGTTTGGGCGGCATCCCAAGCAACCTGCGCCCTAAAAGCCCTGCGGGTCATCCCCTGCGGCATTCCACCATAGTCCTCAGGAAGTTCGTATGCTGGTGCACTACCAGCCCTGACTTCTTGTGCTGCATATGCCGCCTTTTCTTCGGGCGATGCCATATAAGAAGGCTTTCTCATCTTGCCAGACAGCCCCTGCCAGCGTTGAAGATTCGCTTCAGCTTGTTGTTGTCCGTATGTAAGTCCGTCAGCCATAGATTATTATTTTAGTATCCAGCGTATGGGAACATTTGCATTCCTCCAAATGTTGTGGCGGTTCTTGCAGAACGCTCAAAAGAAGACTCAGCGCCAGCAAACGGAAAACGCGGAACCCCAGAAGAGGCCAACATTGGAGATGTGGATGGCGATGAAGAAATTGCGCGACTAATTGGCGTTTGATACTGTTCCGCCATTTGATCTCTTGCCATTTGCCCGAATCCAGTATGAGCTAATGGCTGTCCACCAGCCACAACCCCTCCCTTGCTAAGTTGCGTGGCTTGAGTTAAAGCTGGATCCTGCGTAACACCAAATCCGCCAGCCAGAGTCGGTCGCTGTGGCGGTGGCGGTGCCGCTTTCTTCCCAAACCCACCATAAGCCCCACGGCCCATCATTGTTCCCATGGGTTGGCCCGTTACCGTGGAATAAAATGTGCTAGAAAGATCCTTACTACTGGTGCCCTTGCCGCGAACAAATTTTTCTGGGGCCGAAATAACATCAGAACCCAGCCCTCCTTTTCCCTCCCACAAGCTGCGGTATTCTTGTTTTCCAAAAACAGCGGGCGGCAAAACGGTAACCTGTTTTTGGGGAAATGGATTCCCCATATTTGATGCAGCAAAAAGATACCTTCCCTCTGGGCTGGTGTTTCCACTGACATACCCACGTTTTAAAACTGGGGCTTTTTTAATTGCGCCAGTTTGCGGGTCTGTTACGGATTTGGTTGTCCAAGGGCTGCTTCCTCCAAGCCCGTAAGAATAAAAACTCTTAGCCTTGCTCATGGCTTGCAACTCCCGAATTCCTTGATTTTCCGCTCTAAATTCTTCTTCAGCTTTCAGTCGCTCCATGCCTGCTTTTTGTCTTTGCTGCTTCTGTTGCTCTATGGCCTGTTGTGCGGCCATAGCAGCTTCGGACTCACGCTGTTTCTGAGCGCGAAAAACACCAGCAAATGGATTGTCAGAGAATAGAGCCATCGGTAGTTTAGTATCTTTCCATCATTCCCCCATAGGGAAACCTCGGTGCCGCACCCATTGAAGACCAGTTGGAAGTAGAAGAATAAGGATTTCCAGCTGAAGACCCGCCAAAATAAGACATCGATTGCTGCCCCATCATGGTGGAGGAGTAGGGCATAGACGGAGTTCCCATAGAACCAAAATAACGCCCGTCACTTAATGTGGATGTTTGCGTTTGTGGACGAAACATAGAACCACCAAAAACACCCTTCGCCTGACTGCTAAATTGCTGCATTTGCATTTGCCTGCGACGAATCTCATTAATGTCCATTTCCCCCGTAAGCCCCATGCCGTAAAGCCCCTCCATGGCCTCCTGTTGCATTTGTTGGAACGGGCTTGCCATTGATGTTGAAGCGGATGCGTATGCCATATTAAATCATGTTAACCATTCTGCGGGTCAGCCAAGGTGCAACTTGCATAACCCCTTCTTGGCCTGCGTTATACTCTTTTAATTCGGCGTTGAGAAGGAGAATCGCACGATCCATATAATACTGTCCGCGCTCGACATCTGCCTTTTCTTCGGCGTTGATGGCCATGAGACCAAGCTTGATAGCTTCAAGGGAGTCGGGATAGAGGGGATCGTTGTCGGAGATGGCCCACACATGGCGGCGTTTGAAGATGCCTTGGACAGCATCCCAAGCCTTATCCACGATATAACGCCGATAGCTTATCGCTCTCTCCCCAGCTTCATATTTGGCCAGAGTGACTGAACCTGTGGTTGCCGATAGGGTGATGGTGCCCGTGGTAGGGGTTTTCTCGACAGAATAGATTTCCTTGAAGGTCTGACTTGTGGTCTGGGTTCCGCCTCCAAGGTCAAGACGAATTCCCTCCACTCTCTCACCATCCACTGTAGAAAAGATCTTATCTCCATTGTTGTCCTTTCCGCGAATCCAGATATAGCTTCCAGCACACTCTGTTTCGCTGCTGCTCAATGTCAAGGTCGAGGCGGTCTCAATGTCCCTGAATGTAACAAACCCCTCCCCGATATCCTGCAATGGGCCGTAGTAGGCTTGGTCTGATTTGCGGATGCCGCGTCCTTGGGGAAGGTATTGATACCACTCGCTCTGGACTGCGGTGGTCTTGTAGCCCGCTTTCC
>Ga0208546_1000174_pt1 | contig 29799 bp, 20 predicted proteins | sample DEB19_08_DNA_4_FD_184528 | JGI IMG/M metagenome (GOLD analysis project Ga0208546, IMG submission 184528) | Aqueous microbial communities from the Delaware River and Bay under freshwater to marine salinity gradient to study organic matter... | ecosystem: Environmental > Aquatic > Marine > Coastal...
TCTCCTGTTTGCGTAACTTTTAGTGAAATTGGGTTTTATAAAAAAGCCGAACTTTAAAACTATAAACTTGACATTATGAAATTTCTTTTTTCAATTCTTTGCACTTTGCTGTTGCTTGTATCCAGTGCGCAGAAAAATTATTTAACTGAATCCAAACAAGAGAGAGACAATCGCATGGAATGGTGGCGTGATGCGACATTCGGTATGTTCATCCATTGGGGTGCCTATGCAGTTCCTGCTGGTTCTTATAACGGTAAAGAATACGGTAGGATAGGGGAATGGATCATGCATTCTGCCAATATTCCAATTCTTGAGTATGAGAAATTTGTGAAACAATTTAATCCAATCCAATTCAATGCGAAAGAATGGGTTGCAGTCGCAAAAAAAGCTGGCATCAAATACATTGTTATAACATCCAAACATCATGACGGCTTTTGTATTTGGGATAGTAAGGTGACGAACTACGATATCATGGATGCATCTCCTTTTAAAAGAGATATTTTGAAAGAGTTGTCTGATGCATGCAAGGAGGCAGGAATCAAAATGTGTTTTTATCATTCGATTATGGATTGGCATCAACCGGATGCAGAGAGTAAAAAAGATTATACACATCAACATTCAGTAAATCCAAATTTTGCAAAGTATCGTGAAGAATACCTCAAGCCTCAGTTGAAAGAATTGATTGAAAAGTATGATCCAGCTGTTTTGTGGTTTGATGGTGAATGGATTCCAGAATGGACAGAAGAGCAGGGTCGGGATCTTTATAATTATCTCAGAAATCTAAAGCCAGATTTGATTATCAATAACAGGGTAGGAAAGGGAAGATCTGGCATGCAGGGTATGAATAAATACAAAGATGCAGCAGGTGATTTTGGAACTCCAGAGCAGGAAATCTTAGAGGGCACTTCCGATTCAGATTGGGAAAGTTGCATGACCATGAACGATACATGGGGCTTCAAAAAAAATGACAATAATTGGAAATCAAGCGAGACGCTCATTCATAATTTAATTGATATAGCTGCGAAAGGAGGTAACTATCTTTTAAATGTGGGGCCTACTGCAGAAGGTTTGATTCCTGCTCCGTCTGTTGATAGGTTGAAAGACATGGGCTATTGGTTAGATATCAATGGGGAGGCAATTTATGCAACCAAGAGTTTAAAGAAATACAAAGAAGGAAACAATGTAAAGTATACTGTAAGCAATGACGGTAAATATATTTACGCCATTGTTACCCAGAAATCTGATCAACCGGTGGTCTTAAAAAATATTCAAATTACACACGGAACAAAAGTGCATATGCTGGGTGTAAAAAAGTCAATTAAACATACGCATGACAACAATTCCGGCACCCTAACATTGGAGTGGCCTAAAAAATTGCCTTGTGATCATGCATGGGTATTCAAGATCGAAGGGACGCCAAAAAATTAAAAAATTTGAACTACATTTGCCGCGGAGAGATGGCAGAGCGGTCGAATGCGGCGGTCTTGAAAACCGTTGACTGTAACAGGTCCGGGGGTTCGAATCCCTCTCTCTCCGCTCGAGAAAACCCCGCATTGCGGGGTTTTTTGGTTTATGAAACATCTTAAATATTTAAATAAGTACTTCTGGAAATACCGATGGAGATTCTTTCTGGGAATCCTCTTCATCGTCATCTCCAATTATTTTGGTATCCTGGCTCCGCAGCTGACAGGATATGTAGTGGATGAAGTCCAAAAAATTATACATCCTGCTTCACTTAAAGACTCCAAGATATTTTTTGATCCATTGGTATTGAGGGTTATTCAATGGATGGAGGTACAAAAATTCGAGTTCGGTACGCTCATATTGATTGCTGGATTATTGTTGTTATGTTTTGCATTGCTCAGGGGCTTTTTCATGTTTCTAATGAGACAAACCATCATTGTGATGAGTAGGCATATTGAGTTTGATCAAAAAAATGAAGTGTATGAACACTATCAAAAACTTGATTTGCTCTTTTACAAAATTCATTCAACGGGAGATTTAATGAGCAGAATGTCTGAAGATGTTTCTCGTGTAAGAATGTATACGGGCCCTGCACTGATGTATCTCGTTAACTTGAGTGTGCTCATTGGATTCAGTCTGTTTTATATGTTCAACAAAGATCCATTGCTATCTGCATATGTGCTGGCACCATTGCCCTTGCTGGCAGTTGCCATGTACTTTGTCAACATGTATATCATCAAAAAAAGTGAATCTATTCAATCTCAATTGAGTGAATTGACCACCATCGCACAAGAATCTTATTCAGGAATCAGGGTGATCAAATCTTTTTTTCAGGAAAAAAATACTTGGCAACACTTTGATCAAAAAAGTGAAGAGTATAGGAAAAGTGGACTGGCACTGTCAACTGTTGAGTCAGTATATTTTCCTGCAATTGGATTGCTGATTGGACTTAGCACATTGCTTACTATATATATTGGAAGTCTATATCAACTGGAGCATAAGATCAGTTCGGGAACCATTGCTGAATTTGTAGTGTACATCAACATGCTGACATTCCCAGTTTCTGCCATTGGATGGGTGGTTTCAAACATTCAACGGGCTGCAGCATCCCAAAAAAGATTAAATGAGTTTTTGCAGTTGAAGCCGAATATCCAACAACCCAGTGATCCAAAGAAAATTGAATTCATCAATGAAATTTCATTTGATCATGTCAGTTTCACCTTTGAACACACAGGAATTCAGGCAATAAAGAATCTTCAGTTGACCATTAAAAATGGTGAGCGTATTGCAATCATGGGAAAGACAGGATGTGGTAAAACAACTTTGGCTCAATTGATCCTGCGCATGATGGATGTTAATTCAGGTAGTATTAAAGTTAATGGGTATGATATAAAGCAATTCAATCTGGAACAATTGAGATCACTCATAAGTTATGTTCCGCAAGATGTTTTTCTTTTCAGTGATACCATTGAAAATAACATTGCATTTGGAACGGAAAAATCAGATGTTGAAATTGTAAAAGCATCCGCAACAGCAGCCGTGATTGACCAAGAAATTGAAAAACTTTCACAAAAATATCAAACGAATATAGGTGAAAGGGGTGTCACACTTTCCGGTGGTCAGAAACAGCGAATATCCATTGCCAGAGCGCTATCAAGGCCTTCCGAATTATTTATTTTTGATGACTGCATCAGCGCTGTTGATACCAAAACTGAACAAAAAATAGCAGAAAACCTTGCTGGATATTTGAAAAACAAAACAGCCATATTTATCACCCATAGAATCATTCATGCCATTCACTTTGATCAGATTATCGTATTGCAGGATGGGGAGATTATACAAATAGGTTCTCATGAAGAGCTGCTTTCAAAAGAAGGTTATTACAAAGACCTCTACCTGCATCAGCAGCACAGCACCGGGGCTGAATAAAATGCAATATTTTCGGCCTGTTTTACCGTTTTTTCAAAAAAATCAAGTAAATTTTGACAATTCCAAAACAATTTTATCTTTGTTTTGGACCTATTTAACCAAAACCAAAACTTTAATACTGTGGCGTACGACAACAACGAAAAGAAAATGGACAGTGTGTACAGCAAGAGAATCAGGGCCGGAAAGAGAAGGACTTATTTTTTTGATGTAAGAACTACCAGAGGCAATGATTATTATCTCACCATTACTGAAAGCAGAAAAAGATTTAATGATGACGGATACGATCGTCATAAAATCTTTTTATACAAAGAAGACTTCAATAAATTTTTAAAAGCATTGAATGAGGCAGTCGATCATGTAAAAACTGAATTGATGCCTGATTTTGATTTTGATGCTTTTAACCATGAATACGACGAAGAGAACGGGGAAGGCGGTTCATATGAATCGGCTCAAAGTTCTGCTCCTGCTGCTGAAACACCCTCAGCTCCTAAACAGGACAATGGTGATGTTTCACAAGGCGACAATGGTGCTGGTGAGCAGGTTGATAAGTGGTAATTGAAGCTATCTCCAATCTTTATAGGCATTGATTAAACCGTTGGTTGAACCATCGTGTGTAATTACCATTTCTTCTGAAGCAAGCTCAGGTAGTATTTTATTTGCAAGTTGTTTTCCGAGTTCTACGCCCCATTGGTCGAAACTGAAAATATTCCACAACACACCTTGTGTAAAAATCTTATGCTCATATGCTGCGATCAACATGCCAAGTGTCGCAGGATCAATTTTTTTAACCAGTATAGAATTTGTAGGCTTGTTGCCCTGAAATACTTTGAATGGAACAAGGGTAGATTTTTCTTTTTCAGTTAGGTTCGAAAGTTCAGCGGTTGCTTCTTCTGTTGTCTTACCATTCATTAAAGCTTCAGTTTGCGCAAAAAAGTTGGAGAGTAATTTTGGATGATGGTCTCCAATTGGATTATGTGAAACGGCAGGAGCTATGAAGTCACACGGAATCAATAATGTACCCTGATGTATCAATTGATAAAATGCATGTTGCCCATTTGTACCAGGCTCACCCCATATAACTGGTCCAGATGCATAGGAGAGTTTTTTACCATTTCTGTCAACACTCTTGCCATTGCTCTCCATATTTCCCTGCTGGAAATATGCAGCGAAACGGTGAAGATATTGGTCGTATGGAAGGATAGCCTCTGACTGGGCTCCAAAGAAGTTCACATACCAAATACCCAACAGGGCCATGATGACTGGGATATTTTGGTTCAATGGCTTCTCTTTAAAATGTTTATCCATTTCATGGGCACCTTTGAGCAAGGCTTCAAAATTTTCATAACCTATCGTCAAGGAAATGGAGAGTCCAATCGCACTCCACAGGCTGTATCTTCCTCCAACCCAATCCCAGAATTCGAACATGTTCTCTTTGGCAATGCCAAAAGCAGTTACTGCTTTCTCATTGGTCGAGAGGGCTACAAAATGGCTGGCGATATGTTTTTCATCACCTGCATGTTGCAAAAACCAGCTTCGCGCAGTATGGGCATTTGTCATGGTTTCTTGTGTAGTAAAAGTCTTTGAAGCAACTAAAAATATAGTTGAGTCAGCATCTATAACTTTGAGACATTCAGCGATATGTGTGCCATCAACATTGGAAACAAAATGTACCTGAATCCCTTCAACCCAATAGGGCTTCAATGCCTCTGTGACCATAACTGGTCCGAGGTCACTACCTCCGATACCAATATTTACAATGTGTTTAATTTTCTTGCCTGTGTACCCCTTCCATGCTCCTGAGTGTACTTGCTGGCATATTTCTTTCATTTGAGCTAGAACTGCTTTTACTCTAGGCATTACATCCTGCCCATCAGAAAGAATTTGTCTTCCTGAAAAATTTCTGAGTGCGGTATGTAATACAGCTCTTCCTTCTGTTTGATTGATTTTTTCCCCATCAAACATTGCCTTGACAGCATCAGTCAATTTGCATTCTTCTGCAAGTTCAAAGAGCAAATCCATGGTTTGCTGAACCATGATATTTTTTGAATAGTCAAACAGCATTTCATTTTGCGCAATATGGTACTTGTTGAACCTGTCAGCATCTTTTCGAAACAAGTCTTTCATGTGCACCTGTTTCATTTTATCTGCATGTGTACTTAATTTTTTCCAAGCCGCTGTGCCAGTGGGATCAATAGTTGGGAATGGCATTATATGGATTGTTTTATTTTTTCAGGAATCATTTCAATCATATCGCTGGTTACATTTAGGTGTGTGACCATGCGAAATCTTGTGGGGGATATAGAAAAAAAGAGCACACCATTTTCTTTCATTTTTTCAATGAATTGTTTGATGTTGAATGAAGGATCACATTCTGCGATGACAATATTTGTTTCAACAGGAAGAACATCTGTTATGAAGCTTTGTTTTTTTAGTGTTTCCTCGATTGATTTCGCATGTTGATGATCAGTTTTCAAACGATCTACATGATGTTCAAGTGCGTAAATGCCAGCAGCAGCAAGACTTCCAGCTTGACGCATGCCACCGCCGAATGCCTTTCTTACTCTTCTCGCTTTTTTAATAAATGTTGATTTTCCTAGCAACAAACTTCCAACAGGAGCTCCCAAGCCTTTGCTCAAACAAATCGAAATGCTGTCAAAAATTGCTCCATATGATTTTGCATCCTGTCTTTTTGCAATGATCGCATTGAAAAGCCTAGCACCATCCAAATGATAGGAGAGTCCAAGCTCCTTTGAAACCAAACTCATTTCTTCCAACTCTTTCCACTCATAGCAGCTTCCACCACCTCTGTTTGCAGTGTTTTCAACCACTACCAATCTTGAAATGGGCTTGTGCACATCATCAGGATTGTTGACGGCGCCCTTGATTAAATCACCATTGATTCTTCCACGGTCTCCATGCAGGAGTCGAACCGATGCGCCAGCATTGAAGGCAATACCACCTCCCTCATATTGGTAAACATGTGAAAGCTCATCGCAAATCACTTCATCGCCAGGTTGGGTATGGCATTTGATGGCAATTTGATTGGTCATGGTACCACTAGGACAAAATATAGCCTTTTCCATTCCAAACATATTTGCTGCCAATTCTTCCAGCCTGTTTATGGTTGGATCTTCTCCAAAAACATCATCCCCGACGGGGGCACGGTGCATGGCCTCCAGCATCCCCTGGGTGGGCTGGGTAACCGTATCGGATCTTAAGTCGATGATCATGCCGCGAATTTAACCCAAGCCAGACTCAAATCACCCCATTTTTTCAACTTTTGATTCACATATTTGTTTGATTTTCATAATTTTTGGTTGTTTTTTCTAAAACCAAGGTTATTTGTGGAAAAGGAATTTTAATTTTGCAGTTATCCCCTAAATTTGAATATGAGGCAATTAAAGATAGCTACACAGATTACCAACCGCGATTCCCAAGCGGTTGAGAAATATCTACAAGAGATTTCAAAGATCTCAATGATTACTCCAGAAGAAGAAACCATTCTTGCACAACGTATCAAAATGAACGATCAGCGTTCATTGGATAAATTGGTGCAGGCCAACTTGCGTTTCGTGGTATCAGTTGCAAAACAATATCAACACCAGGGTTTGTCATTGAGTGATTTAATCAACGAAGGAAATCTTGGTTTGATCAAAGCAGCTCAACGCTTCGATGAAACAAAAGGTTTCAAATTCATATCATATGCTGTGTGGTGGATCAGACAATCAATCCTTCAGGCATTGGCTGAACAAGGCCGTTTGGTTCGTCTTCCTCAAAATAAAATTGGCACTTACAACAAAGCCAACAAAGCCTATATGGCTTTCGAACAAGAACATGAGCGTGAACCTTCTACAGAAGAGTTGGCTGAAATTCTTGAAATGAGTGAAACGGAAATCAACAACATATTCCAAAGCAATACCCGACATACCTCTTTAGATGCTCCTGTGCATGAAGCAGAAGATGTTGCTATGGGTGATTTGTTGGAAGGAAGTGATGATACAGATGATGATGTAATGAAGGATTCTCTTCGTGCCGAAATCAGACGTGTACTTAAATCGCTCAGTCCAAGAGAAGCTGAAATCGTAAATGCTTATTTCGGATTGGATGGTGAAAATGGTGTTACCATTGAACAAATCGGACAAAAATATGATCTCACCAAAGAGCGTATTCGTCAAATCAAAGAGAGAGCTATCAAAAGATTACAAAAAGCACGTTACAGCAACGCGCTGAAAGCATACTTAGGTTAATAAGCTACAATCGCCCCGCAATTTGCGGGGCTTTTTTTAAACTCCTTCCGCAGAATTTTGTTATTGAGGTATGAGAACCAGTGTGTTGATTATCGTTTCTTTCTTTTTCTTTTCCTGTGAAAAGGACATTGATCTAAAGCTTGATCCAAGTGAAAATAGATTGGTTGTAGATGCAAACATCGAAAATGGCAGGCCACCAGTGGTTTTCCTTTCAAAATGCATCGATTATTTCAGTAAAATAACCCCTTCATTGCTATCGGAGTCGTTTGTTCATAATGCAATGGTCTCTGTTTCAGACGGATCACAAAATGTGAAGCTCATAGAAGATACAATCGTTGATATAACAGGGAATAAAATATTTTATTACACTACTCCCAAGGGAAGTATTTTCCTTGGAAAAATCAACACTACCTATAAATTAAACATACAGTTAGGAAATGATTTTTATACCGCCACAACTACCATTCCAGAAATCACACGAAGAGTAGATTCAATGTGGTGGGAAAAACTCCCTTTTTCTGATGATCCCAAAGCGAGCAGGGTGATGATCACTGCGAAAGACAAAGCTGGATTGGGTGACTATATCAGGTATTTCACTAAGGTAAACAGTGGGCCATTTTTACCCGGATTTACAAGTGTTTATGATGATGATATTATTGATGGGAAAACCTACACCATACCATTGGAAAAAGGCTTTGATAAAAATGGAATTTTTGTGGACAGTCTATCTTATTATAAACGTGGTGATACTGTAACCTTCAAGCTTTGTCAGATTGATAAGAACACGTATGAATTCTGGCGTACATATGAATTTTCATATCAAAGCATCGGTAACCCATTTTCGAGTCCAGTTAAAATTCAATCCAATATCTCCAACAATGCACTTGGATGTTTTTCAGGATACGCTGCACAATATCGAACCCTGATCATCCCAAAACTCTAATTTGAATGTTGTATTTTTGCAGACAGTAAACTAACGTAAAATGTCAGCAATCGAAAAAGTGAGTTGTCTTATCATTGGATCTGGTCCTGCAGGGTACACCGCCGCCATCTATGCATCTCGTGCAAATCTTCAACCTGTTTTATACCAGGGAATTCAGCCAGGTGGTCAATTGACCATTACAACTGAAGTAGAAAACTACCCCGGTTATCCTGACGGAATTCAAGGCCCAGAAATGATGGTGGATTTTGAAAAACAGGCAAAAAGGATGGGAGCAAATATTCGATACGGACTCGCAACAAAAGTTGATTTTAATGGAGAGTTGCACAAGGTTTGGATTGATGAAGAGAAAGAAATACATGCTGATACGGTAATCATTGCAACAGGTGCTTCTGCAAAGTGGTTGGGACTAGAAAGTGAACAATACTTGAATGGGTTTGGTGTAAGTGCATGTGCAGTCTGTGATGGATTTTTCTTCAAGGGCAAGGAAGTTGCCATTGTTGGTGCAGGTGATACCGCTGCGGAAGAAGCACATTATCTCAGCAAACTATGTACAACGGTGCATATGTTTATACGTAAAGGAGAAATGCGTGCTTCCAAGGTTATGCAAGACAGAGTAAAAAATACTCCTAATATTAAAATCTACTGGAATACAGATACTGATGAGATTTTAGGAAACGGAAAAGTGGAAGCAGTAAGAATTAAAAACAATAAAACTGGCGTGACTTCTGAAATTCCCATTTCAGGATTTTTTGTGGCAATTGGACATCAACCGAATTCAGATATTTTCAAAGGATATATAGACATGGATGATGCCGGATATATCAAAACCATTCCTGGTACTTCAAAAACAAATGTCGCAGGAGTCTTTGCATGTGGAGATGTACAAGATAAAAATTACCGACAGGCAATTACAGCAGCAGGAAGTGGTTGCATGGCTGCAATAGATGCGGAACGTTATTTAGCTGCCAAGGGTCATTGATAACAAAAGCCATCCACTAAGATATCCAATCAGTACCCAGAAGCTTACATGCTTAAAGTACCACATGAAGTTTATTTTGGTCAGTCCCATTGCTGCTATACCTGCAGCAGATCCAATGATGAGCAGGCTTCCACCGGTCCCAGTTGTATAAGCTAGCATGAGCCAGAAAGGATGATCTGTTGCAAAAACATTTAAATCATACATCCGCTGTGCAGCTGCCATCAATGGTACATTATCTATTACAGCAGAGGAAACTCCCAATAACATGGTGATGTTTTTAAAATCTTTGGTAAGTTCATGGAGGATATTTGAAAAACTGCTCAAAATACCAGCTGTAGAAAGTGCACCAACGGCCAATAAAATTCCAAGAAAAAATAAAATACTCGGGGTGTCAATTTTTTTAAGCAAATGGTTGATGGATGTTTGATGTCTTTCTTCCTCGTCTTTGCTTCTGTCAATGATTTCAGACAATAGCCAGATCATTCCCATTGAGAAGAGCATTCCCATAAAAGGAGGAAGTCCAGTGATTGATTTAAACAAAGGCACAAACAGGAGTGCTAAAATACCTGCAATTAAAAACAAGGTAGACTGTTGGGATGATTTTACTGTTGAACCTTGCTCAGCAGTCGATTTTAAATTTCCCTTTAATTTAACTGACAAAGCAAGTAATGGTATGATAACTGAAACAAAACTTGCAATAAAAGTATTTTTTATCACAGCTGCAGTTGTAATTTGATTTCCCATCCAAAGCATGGTTGTTGTTACATCTCCAATAGGACTCCATACCCCTCCTGCATTTGCTGCAACAACAATCAATGAGGCGAAAATTATTTTATCTCTCGGCTCCTGTATGATCTTTAATACGATGCTGATGGCTACAATGGTAGTTGTCAGATTGTCAAGTATTGCAGAAAGAAAAAAGGATAAGACAACGATGATGGCTGCAAGTGTTTTTTTATTTTTTGTTTTAATGCTTTGAATAATGATACTGAATCCTTCGTGTGCATCAATGATTTCAACAATCGTCATGGCGCCTATCAAAAAAAATAATATTCCTCCAATTTCTCCTAGGTGGCCCATTAGTTCATGGGTTAAATCATTTACAGGGTTATTTAAAAATAAAATGGTCCAGCATAATACCCCAGTTACTAGGGCGATAGCAGATTTGCTGATTTTGATATATTCTTCCAGGGCGATAAGCAAATATCCCAGCATGAAAACTGATATAATCATTTTTTACTTTTTTATGGGGGTTGAAATAAGCGATGAGAGACTTTTTGGTCTTTCTGCTTCAAGCCATTTGAAATTCTTTAATATTTTTTTATCTGCTGGAATTTTATCCATTGGGTAAGTAATTCCTCGCACGGCGTTGACCCATGAAATTCTTTTGATTTCCTTATTTTTGAACTTCATTCCAATTGCATCAGCCAAGGCATAGTTCAAGCCCATGTAGGAACTGTCTTTGTCGTCTTGTAGATAATAAAGACTCTCGCTGTTTCCCTTTGCTCTGAGAAACTCTATTTCACCATCAATAAATGCACCTATCATATTATTTCCTTTCAACTGATTGAACATTCCTTCTTTCGTTCGGTTGATGGAAAAGGCATTTTCCAAAACAAATACACTGTCTGCCTTTTTATTTTTTGTGGATAAGAAAATTGTATCACCAGTAATTTGGCTTTCTTTGGCCCAAATAGCGGGGTCTCTATAAAAACGAAAAATTGAATCGATAGATGAATAATATAAACTATCCGTTATTCCTTGTAATGAGTCACCATATATTTTAACATGATGATAAGCCGATAGAAATCTAAGGGTATCATTTTTATTTTCCTTTGAAGTATCTGTATGAAGAACTCCTGAGTAGAGTGTATCTGAGGCAACGTAAAGAGAATCCCCATCCTGTTTAATGAGGGTTAATGGAAATTGATAGGCTTTTACTGTTTTCTTTTCCTTGTTGAAAACAGCCTCACCTGAAATTACACTGATGCCATTTGAACTGTCTTTGTACAGTATATTGCCATGGGCCAATCCCTCTCCAGATTTTTTATCATAATCAATGTTGTCTGCAATGATGGTTTGGGTGCTGTCTTTGATTACTGGACGCTTTGAAAAACTGCCCACCTCTTTTTTCATATCATAAAAACCGGCCCTTGTTCTGATGGTTGATTTTTTATCGTATATCGTTGTTGGGGCAATGAAACTGGCTACCTCGCTATTTATATTATAAAGCAAGGTGTCTGTAAGCATGATAAATTCTGGGTCTGTTACTTTTACATTGTTTTGAAAATAAACCTCTTTTGTATCAGCATAATAGTAGCCCTCTTTGCTGGTGAGTGTAGTTTGTTTATTTACCAATTTTCCGTTGTTGAGGTAAGTGCCAATTTTTGCATTGACATCATATTGTAAAGATTCTGAAGTGAGTGTTGCCTTGCCGTCTGTAAGTTTTACCTTTCCATTCAAGTCGGCAATCTTCGTATTACCACGGTAGATCAGATATTGTGAATAAACATTGATGGTGTCCCCATCTTTGATATGAATATTGTTGAATGCCTCAATCGTATTGGTCAACATATTCTGCACCGCGCTGTCGCAATAAAACAAGGTATTTTCTTGTTTTAATTGAACATGTCCAATTAATAAATTGAGATTTCCAGTTGAATCCTGCTTAACCCGCCTGAATTTATCTGCTGCGAGAATTTTAATGAATTTGGATGAGTCTGTTTTGGTGCTGTCACCATATACCACCACCTGTGCATCTGAAAAAATTTGCAGTATGCAAAACAGGTGGAAAAGGAATAAACCTTTTGAGGTTTGCATAAGTATTAGTGTTTGACAGAATCTGGCAGGGGTTCCATCAAGGGTTCAGATTTGTCCTTTTTACCAAAAACTGACACCTGAACGTATCGTTTAGGATGCATTCTCAAATCTTGCAACAAAATATTCAAGCTATTGCTGGTGCTGGTTAAATTTTTATACAATTGATCATCTGATGCCAATTTGCCGAGTGTGCCTTTGCCATTCTTGATTTCGGTAACAATGCTGTTCAGTTGAGCAACAGATTTTTCAAGAGAATTCAGCGTGTTGCCTATCTGGCCTCCTGATATTTCTCTGGTGAGTTTTGTAGTGTTATTGATAATTGCAGAAATAGAGTCATTGTTTTTCTTGAGGTTCTTGGTAAATGCATTGATGTTTTCGAGCGACTGTGCGAGTCCTCCTGTAGCAGGAGTTAATTCATTGTTTAACAATGCCAGGGTTTGATTCAGATTTGCCAATAATCCACTGAGATTTTTTTTATTTTCTTGATCAAATATCGATCCAATCTTTTTTGCTGCTGAATCAATGGTGAGTAAAGTATGATTGGCATTGTCAATGGTGGGAACCAGATAAGCTTTAAGGTCTTGAACCAAACCAGGTGATTCCAATCCTTGAATACTGTCGCCACTTTTTAAATATTGTTTGGAAGTTCCCATGGTGATAACAATATAGGCCGCACCTAACGGGGCGGCTTCTATTTTCCCATAAGAATCAATAGGGATATTGATGTCTCTTGTCAATTGAAATCCAACTACAACTTTTTTTAAGTTAGGGTCACCTTCTTGCATACCATCTACAGATCCAACCCTTAGTCCATTTATTTTCACTGCATCTGAAATATTGAGTCCTTCAACTTTTTTAAACGTGATGTACATGGTAGCTTTTTTCTGAAAAAGATTTTTCCCTTTCAAAAAATTAAAACCTAGGATCAATAAGGTGATAGCGACAGCGGTAAGTGTTCCTACTTTTGTTTCGTTGGAAATTTTCATGTTGGTTATTTATGGGAATTATTTCCCGTCAATCATTTGTTTATACTTTACAACAGCATTGGCAATCGATCTCACTACTTCTTTTTGTCCTGTTTCACTGTTCAGATAATCTTCTTCTTCTTTATTCGTGATAAACCCAGTTTCTACCAATACAGCAGGCATATTGGTTGCCTGTAGCACCCATATTCCTTTGTTGTTTCGTTGCAATACGCCCCAGCTTTTTCTGCCACTGCTCGCAAATTCATCTTCAATCATGGATGCTAATCTAACTGAGTTTTTGAAGAATTTTTGTGACCAGAGTCTTGCCTTGATCAATGCCTCCGGACTATTGATATCAGGAACATCCATCACCTCAGAGGATGATTCATATCGTTCATCTTCGATGATTCCCTTGGATTTTTCATCGGATCTGTCAGCAGCCCAAACATAGGTGGAAGTTCCATAGGTTGGGTTGGGTGAATATTTGTAGATGGGAACTTTTTGATATACTTTCTTTTTCTTCCCTTTAATTTTTTTAGTTACCGCCACAGATTTATATCCAATGACTTCCTTTTTGGGTGGCATTGCATTTACGTGGATGCATAAAAACAAGTCGCCATTTTCTCTGTTGGCAATGTTTGCCTTTTCTTTTGGATTGTGAAATATATCAGTTGTTCTTGTCATTACAAATCGAACATCTGGCATTTCATTTCTCAATAAAGTATCTAAACGCAATGCAAGTTGTAAGGTAATTTGGGCCTCTGTAGAATAAGTTCCTTTTGCACCTGGTTCGATTCCACCATGTCCTGCGTCTATGATGATGGTTTTTATTTTAGGTGATTTGGTGGGAAGTTGTTGTGCATGAGATGTTTTGAATAACAAAGAGGCGATGATAAAAGATAGAAAAGGCAATAGATTTCTTCTAGTCATAACTTCTGTCATTAGCGTGAAGAGTCAACTGAATCTTCACAAATTCTTACCACTTAATTTGATTAATTTCGCTTGCCAATACTATGCTGCAAACTACAGGCAAATTTAGCTTAAAATATCTTTTTTTCTTGATTTTATGCTCAGGGATACTGAGCATTTTAACATTTGCAACACAGGCACAATCTGCGGCACCAAACAAAGATTCCATTACAAACATTAAAAAACCTGATACAAGCAAGACCGTTAATAAGGTTGATACTTTTCGACTAAAAATTTCAAAGGATTCTATACCAGCGCAAGTGGATTATGAAGCGCAGGACTCTATGGTGTTGGATGTAGATTCAAAAAAGATATTTCTGTTTGGAAAAACACAAATAAAGTATGAAGACATTGTCTTGAATGCACCATTGATTGAGTTTGATCAGGAAACGCAATATGTATATGCAAAGATGAACCGAGATACTGCTGGAAAAGTTGAAGGGATGGCAAAACTAAAACAAGCAGAATCTACAACGGTAAGCGATAGCATCCGGTTTAATTTCAAATCACAAAAGGGAATGACCTATGCATCGTTCTTTCAGCAATCAGATTTTTACAATTTTGCTGAGAAAGTAAAAAAAGCAGATGCTGAAACTTTTTTTGCCTCCAAAGGTCGCTTTACAACCTGCAACCTCGATACACCGCATTTTGCATTTCGTTTCAGTAAAGCAAAATTTGTTAATAAAAAGATTGTAGTAACAGGGCCAGTTCATCCTGAGTTCGAAGATGTTCCGATTCCTTTGTATTTGCCATTTGGTATTTTCCCCATGCAAAAAGGTCGTCAATCCGGTATACTTCCTCCTCAATTTACCGTGAATGAGAATTTTGGATTGGGATTGGAAGGACTAGGTTATTATAAAGTCATCAATGATTATGTTGATGCAAAAGCATGGTTTGATATTTATTCTTATGGTTCATGGAGAGCAAATTTTTCACCTACCTACAGAAAAAGATATCGTTACAATGGTACATTTAATCTAAGTCTCCAGAATACAAAATTTGCTTTTAAGAACGATCCAGATTATAGAAAGAACAAGAGCTTTTTTGTTACATGGACACATTCAATGGATAGCAAAGCAAGGCCAGGTGTATCTTTCAATGCCAGTGTTAATGCGGGCAGCAGCAAATATTTAAAGTTGGTTCCAAATGGAGCCTTGGTCAATCCAGGGTTTACTGGAAACATTGCGGGAGCAGGCAATTACATGCAGCCGATGAATTTTACGAATCAGCTGACTTCAACCATTTCCTATCAAAAAATTTGGGAAGGAACTCCGTTTAATTTCGCAATGAATTTGAGCCATAACCAAAACACATCTACTAAAGTCGTTAACTTGAATTTGCCTGATATCACTTTCGTAATGAATACCATTTATCCCTTTCAACCAAAAGAATCAGTTGGTTCTTCAAAATGGTATGAAAAATTAGGGGTTGGATACAATGGAAACTACCGAGGACAAATTACTTTTTATGATACTGCTTTCCGATTCAAACAATTGATTGATACTTTTCAATGGGGTGCTTCGCACAATGTTCCCATTATTTTATCCCTGCCTTCACTTGGACCGTTTCAGGCAGCTCCAAATTTTTCTTTCAAAGAAAAATGGTTCGCTCAAAAATTCTATCGTAATTGGAACAATGCGACAAACAAATTGGATACAAGTATCGAAAAAGGCTTTTACACTGCCAGAGAAATTACAATGGGATTTTCAATTAGTACTGCTGTATACGGATCATATCAATCAAAAAATGCTACTTCAAAAATTCAAGCCATTAGGCATGTGATGAGGCCTTTGTTTTCTGTTAACTACAAGCCAGACTTAATGAAACCTTTTTATTATCAGCAACGTGTGAATCAAAGAGGTGATAAAATGATGATGTCGGTTTTTGACGGAAGCATATTTGGACCCTTTAGTGCAGAACAATATGGTGGGATAGGATTTGGGATAGACAACAACCTTGAAATGAAGGCCAGGGTTAAGTCTGATACAGGTGAAGCAGAGATTAAGAAAATAAAATTGTTAGATGGATTTGGAATTTCTGGTGGATACAATATGCTGGCAGATTCATTTAATTTATCGACCATGAGCATCTATGCAAGAAGCAGCTTGTTTGATAAAATCAATATTACTGCAAATGCATCCCTCGACCCATATAAAACCAATCCTATTACAGGGTATAGGATCAATCAATACGCATGGAAAGATGCTAAATTTAATTTAGGAAGAATTGTCAATGGCAATATCAATATCTCTACCAGTTTACAGAGCAAGAAAAAAGACGACAAGAAATCCTTGGTTTCTCAGATCAGCCAAGATGAAAATTTAACCAATGATCAAATACAACAGCAATTGGATTATGTCAGAAGAAACCCTGCTGAGTTTACAGATTTTAGTATTCCATGGACATTGAGTTTAAGTTATTCTCTCTCCTTTACTAAACTGTTGCAGAGGGATTATACTTATAAAAACGAATTGTCATCAAGTATAAATTTTAATGGAGATTTCAGCTTAACATCAAAATGGAAAGTAGGAGCAAATGGTTATTATGATTTGAACACCATGAAAATCCAATCGCTCACAACGTTCATTACCAGAGACCTGCATTGTTGGCAATTGTCTATCAATGTTACACCGGTGGGTGTCTATAAATTCTTTAATATTAGTTTAAGTCCGAAGTCAGGAATTTTGCGTGATTTAAAAATCAATCGTACAAGGTACTTCTATACGCAGTGATGAGTCATTTCTTTCAACATCACTTGATAAACATGCTCTTTCAATTCATATAAGTCGTTGAAATTTTTTGGATCAATGGGTTCCAAAAACTGCATGGATATTTTACCGGGCCAGAAATATAAAGTTTTATTCGTGGGGAGCATTTCTTTTGTACCTCTTATAATTGCAGGTATAATTTTTTTACCCGTTTCATAGGAAAGCCTGAAAGCACCGTCGTGAAAGGATTTCAGGGGGTCATCTGTTTTATTTCTAGTTCCTTCGGGATAGATGCACATGTGCATTCCCATGTTCAATACATCTTTCATTTTTTGGTAGCTTTCCTTTCTGCTTTGTTCATCTTTTCGATTGATAAGAACAGAACCTCTTTTGTATATGATACCAAAAAGTGGGATGCGGGACATCTCAACTTTTGCAATGGTTTTATTTGGACCAGGAATGCCCGGACTTGAAAGAGGGACGTCCATGAAAGAATTATGATTGCATACGACAATGTAGTTCTCACCTTTTTTAAAATTTTCTTTTCCAGTAATTTTTACATTGATAAAACTAAGTGGGAAATACAAAGCCATCCACATCCTGCTAAATCGAATCATCCAGGCAGTACTTATAGGTTCGCCAAAAATTCCTGCTGCCCAAATGGGAAATAAAAATATTAGCATGCTACCTGCAAATGCAAAGGCAGTCCATATTGCGAGTATTCGGGCAAGAATATTTTTTATCATGTTGTTATTTTATCATCCAGTCAATTGGATCTAATCCATGTTGAACAAGATATTGATTCGTTTTTGAAAAATGCTTGCAACCAAAGAATCCCTTGTCTGCCGCAAAAGGAGAGGGGTGTGCCGCTTTAAGTACAAGATGTTTTTGGGTATCAATATGAATTCCTTTTTCCTTGGCAAAGTTTCCCCAAAGTATAAATACAAGATTGTTTTTTGAGTCGTTCAATTTCCGAATAACTGCATCAGTGAATATATTCCATCCAATTCCTGCATGTGAGTTAGGTTGATTGGCTCTAACCGTTAGCGATGCATTTAGCAACAACACACCTTGTTGTGCCCAGTGTGAAAGATCACCATTGTCTCTGGGCATCTTAATTCCCAGGTCATTTTCAATTTCTTTATAGATGTTGATAAGCGATGGGGGAGGTTTAATTCCGCGTTGAACCGAAAAGCTTAACCCATGTGCCTGTCCTGGTCCATGGTATGGATCTTGTCCGATGATTACAACTTTAACCTTATCGAAATCTGTGGTATTAAAAGCATTGAAAATCAGGCTACCAGGGGGATAGATGAATTGATTGCTCTGTTTTTCTATCTTGAGTTGATCTGTAATGTTTTTGAAATATTCTTTCTTGAATTCTTCTGACAAGACATTTTTCCATCCCGGCGCAATCTTTACATCCATTGTTTAATTCGTCTTTGTGTGCAAACTAAAAAAAATTATCTTTGCACCCTTATTTATCCAAAGGTCCCGTAGCTCAGTTGGATAGAGCGGCAGCCTTCTAAGCTGTAGGTCATTGGTTCGAATCCAATCGGGATCACTTCCATCCTTCTTTTAGTCTAAACAAATCTTCCTTTTTCACTTAAGATTTACCTTACGAAAACGTTTTCGTTACATTTTGAACCATTTATAAACGCTGCATCAAATAAATTTTTTTATTAATTCCCTTAACACTATTTTAACTCTTTAATTTAACCCATATTAACTAAACAAAAACAAGTGTTTATGACAAAACAATTGCATTTGCCGAAGTTGGGTAGATTGTTGCTAACAACGGTCTTTCTAACTTGTCTTGTCGGTTTTGCTGTTGCACAGCGAACCGTAAGCGGAAAAGTAACTGATGCGGAGACACGTGCTCCGTTAGGTGGTGTATCAGTCATAGTCAAAGGTACTAGCACTGGTACTGCTACTGATGCAGAAGGAAATTTTAAAATTGAATTGAAGGCAGGTGAAAGTGTATTGGCCTTTAGTTCTAATGGCTATCTTTCCAGAGATGTAGCCGCGAGCGCAAACATGGTTGTTGCTCTTGAAGTTGACGTTAGAGCTCTTCAATCTGTTGTAGTAACTGGTTATTCTTCTCAACGTAAAAAAGACATCACTGGTGCCGTTGCGGTTGTTGATGCAAAACAACTTACTGCAACTCCTGCTGCTTCTGTAACCCAAATGTTGCAGGGCAAAGCTTCTGGTGTGATCGTTGGTAATGATAACTCTCCTGGTGGTGGTACCATGGTGCGTATCCGTGGATTTGGTACAATCAACAACAACTCTCCGTTGTATGTAATTGATGGTGTACCTACGCAAGGTACCCTTAACCAAATCAACCCTTACGATATCGAAAGCATGCAGGTGTTGAAAGACGCTTCTGCTGCATCTATTTATGGTGCACGTGCTGCGAACGGTGTTGTGATCATCACTACCAAAAAAGGTAAATCAGGTGATCCTAAGATCAATTTCGACTATTACACAGGTACACAGGTTCCTGGTAAAATGTTGGATTTGTTAAATACAGAAGAGTATGCAAAATGGCTCTTCAAATCAGAAGTTGGCGCAGGAAGAACCCCATGGGTAAGTTCACCTTCTGCACAGTTCAAGTATGATCAGAGTGGAAACGTAACCATCGCTGATTATATCAACCCAGCGATATTTGGAACTACATTGCCTGCAGGTTATGAATATACCAATGATATCTCTGACCCTGCATTCTTGAAGACAAAATTCAACTTCATGATGGCAAACAAAGCTGGAACGGATTGGCAAGATGTGATCTATGATCCAGCTGCAATTTCAAACTACCAAGTTGGGGCTTCGGGCGGTACAAAGAATGCAAAATATTCTTTCTCTGCAAATGCTTTCAATCAAGATGGTATCTTGAGATTTACGAATTATAAGAGATATTCTGTTCGTGCCAATACAGAATTTACATACGGTAAATTCACAGTAGGTGAGAACTTCACGTTCTCTTACGACAGAAGAAAAGGTATCAACAACAACTCTGAAAATGAATTGTTGTTGGCTGTGAGAATTCAACCGATCATTCCAGTATTTGACGTAACTGGTGGACCTAAAGCATTGGGTGGTACCAATACTTCTGATTGGAACGGATTCGGTGGACCAAGAGGACCAAACTTGGGTAACGCAACCAACCCATTGGCAGAGTTGTACCGTGCAAAAGACAACTATACATATGGAACACACATGTTTGGTAACTCTTTCGCTGAATATGCTATCTTGAAAAATTTGAAAGCAAGAACCAGCATGGGTATTGAGTACAACAACTTCAATACTTCTGCATTCTTCATGCGTCAAATTGAAGCAGCCGAGCCAAGAAATACCAACTCTTTGACAGTATCAAACTCTTTTGATAACTCTTGGACTTGGTATAATACCTTAAACTATAATACAACCATCAAGGATGATCATGATATCAACGTGATCGCTGGTACAGAAGCCGTTGCTACCTATGCATTCGGTTTTGATGCCTCTAGAAGTACTTTCGCCTTCAACGATATCGACTATCGTTACCTGAACGCAGGTTCTGCAGCTGGTTTGGCGAACTCTGGATCTGGTGCTACAAGAACTAGATTGTTCTCACAGTTTGCAAAAGTGAACTATGCTTACAAGAACTTGTTGTTGGCTGACTTCACTGTTCGTCGTGATGGTTCTTCACGTTTCTCTTCAGCATATCGTTATGGTGTGTTCCCTGCTGGATCTTTGGGTCTTCGCTTGACAGAATTGAAAGCGTTCTCAAAACTCAGCTGGTTGGATGATTTGAAAGTTCGTGCAGGTTGGGGTAAAACTGGTAACCAGTTGATTCCAAATGTGTACAACGCATATACACTTTATGCTTCTGATCCTGCTAACAACGGTTATGACGTTGCCGGTACAGGAACTTCTGTTTCTGGTGGTTTTGACCTTACTCAGTTTGGTAATCCTAACGGAAGATGGGAAACTACTACCTCTGCCAACGTAGGTTTCGACGCGTCTATGTTCAACAGCAAGTTGGACGTAGTGCTTGACTGGTACACACGTACTACTTCAGACATGTTGGCGCAGATCGCGATCGCGAGAGCACAAGGCCAGGGTACTATCCCTTATACCAATATCGGTACCATGAGAAACAAGGGTATTGACTTGAACATCGATTGGAAAGACAAAGCATTCGGTGGTAAGGTTCGTTACTCAGTTGGTTTAACATTCACTCACTACAAGAATGAAGTAATCAAGTTGAACAATGATCCAAACGCAACTTTGTTTGGATTCACAACCAGGATCCCTTCAATTACTGCAACCAAGAAAGGTTATCCAATTGCAAGCTTCTACGGATTTTGGCAGGATGGAATCGTAAATGCAAACAATGCAGCTACTGTTCCTAAATATGGTTCTTATACAAAAGAAGGTTCATTCAATTTTAGAGATGTAAATGGCGACGGAGTTGTTACAGCAGCTGACCGTACGATCATCGGTAACCCACATCCTGATTTCATTTATGGTTTGAATTTGAGTGCTGGTTATAAGAATTGGGATCTTGCTGTATTTGCAAAAGGTACATATGGCAACCAAATCTTTAACTATGTTAGCTATTGGACAGATTTCAACACTTTCCAAGGAAACAGATCCAAGAAAATGTTGTACCAGTCTTATGGCGAAACAGCTAACCCAATCCTACCAAAAATCAACGCAAGTGATGGTACAAGTGGTGCGGTTGTTTCCTCATACTTCTTGGAAGATGGATCTTATTTAAGATTGAGCAATGTTCAATTGACATACTCAATTCCTGATAACATCATGAAGAAGATCGGATTGACTGGTGCTCAGTTGTATGTACAGGGTCAAAACATTCTTACTGTTACTAAGTATACAGGAATGGATCCAGATATCAACATCCGTACTTCACAGAACAATAACCAAGACTTCCATATGGGTATTGATGAGGGTGCATATCCTGCAGCCAAGCAATATCTGTTCGGTGTAAGAGTTAAATTCTAAAATGACCATAAATAATAAAATGATTATTATGAAAAAAGTGAAATTTCTACTTCTTCCAATGGTCATGATCATGACAATTGGATGTACGAAATTCTTCGACGTAGCCCCTCAGGGTGTTGCTAGTCCTGCTTTATTGAAAAGCAAGGCTGGTGTGAACGCTTTGTTGGTCGGAGCATATTCGTTGTTGGACGGCGTTGGTGCCGGTACCACACAATGGCATGGTGCCGTTGATAACTGGGTGTATGGTGGTGTTGCCTCTGATGATGCCGTAAAAGGTACAGATGCGGGTGACCAGCCAGAACAATCTTTGATTGAACAATACAACTGGCTTGCCGATAATACCCACTTCAGAGGTAAATGGCAGGCTGTATATGATGGAATCTCTCGTGCAAATGAAGTAATCATTTTTGCCAAAGATCCAGATGTGAAAGATATGACTGATGCTGAAAAGACTCAGGCGATTGCACAAGCTCGTTTCTTGCGTGCTCACTATCATTTTGAAGCCAAGAAAATGTGGAACATGGTTCCTTACATTGACGAAAGCGCTTATGATAGAAGCAATCCAAATGGTGTATTGGTTCCAAACACTTCTGATATTTGGCCAAAAATTGAAGCAGATTTCCAATTTGCTGCAGACAACTTGCCTACAACACAATCAGACAAAGGCCGTGCTACCAAATGGGCAGCCTTGACATATTTGGCCAAAGCGCAGGTGTTTCAAAAGAAATGGGCTGCTGCTAAGACAAATTTGTTGACTGTTTACAACACTTCAGGTAAGTCTTTGATGAAAGAATACCATGATAACTTCCGTACAAAAACCAACAACAACGCTGAGTCTATCTTCGAAGTTGAGTTTTCTGTAAACGACGGTACAACTGGTGGTAATGGTAACAAAGGTTCTACATTGAACTGGCCGTACACAGCTGCTTCTCCTGGTCGTGGATGTTGCGGTTTCTACCTTCCTTCTCACAACTTGGTAAACGCTTTCAGAGTTGATGCAGATGGTTTGCCTTTGATTGGTGCAGCTGTTGATGGTAGCTTGGATACATACAACGCAGTTGACGTACCAAATGATCAGGGTATTAAAGTATCTGAAACATGGACATATGACAACTCTCAGTCTGTTGATCCTCGTTTGGACTGGACAGTTGGTCGTCGTGGTGTTAACTTCCTTGATTGGGGTAAAATGCCTGGTAGCTCATGGATCCGTGATCAAACCTATTCTGGTCCTTTCACTGGTAAAAAGTGGATGTACTATGTTGGTGAAGAGGGTTCAACTACTCACTCAACTGACAGACGTTCAGTAAACAACAACTACAGAATGTTGAGATTTTCTCATGTTATTTTGTGGTTGGCTGAGTGTGAGGCTGAATTGGGTAACTTGGCTCAGGCTGAAACATATGTTAACTTAATCCGCGCTAGGGCAAAGGGTTCTACCTCTCAGGATGCATCAATCAATACAAAAGTTGAGCCATATCCTGTAGGTACCTTCGCTACAAAAGGTGCTGAATTCGCTAAGAATGCAGTGCACTTTGAAGAGCGTTTGGAATTTGCAATGGAAGGCCACCGCTTCTTCGACTTGGTTCGTTGGGGTGTTGCTGAAAAAATCCTTAATGCATATGCTCAGAAAGAAGCCGTTGCTGGTAAAGGATGGGATGGCAGAGCTTTCAACAAGAGAGCTTACATGGCTGGTAAAGTGTTCGCTTCAAAGAACAATTACTTCCCAATTCCTGCAGATGAAATCTTGAACTCTCAGAAAGATGGTAAATCGGTTCTTACTCAGAATCCTGGTTACTAATCTTCTTTGAATCATACTAAAAAGGCTGTCAGAAATGACAGCCTTTTTTTATTTCAATTACTTTGAAAATAGGGATGAAGAAATCTTAAGAGTCAAATTTCATGAGTTGCTCGAACAGTTCCTCGTATTTCGATTCAAGCGGGGATAGCTGATTCGTTAATTCTTTGTATTTTTTTTCTGCTTCCTGAAATTTTACTTTATCAGAATATACTGCAGGATCTGCAAGCGCAGTCTCTGCTTTTGTTTTCTCATCTTTTAAGGTTGCAATCATTTTCTCCAATTCATCAAACTCGCGTTGTAGTTTCTTTTTTTGTTTGTCTTTAGAATCAGATGCAGGTTGACTGTTAACCGTTGACGGTTTTTTCTCTTGTCCCTTGTCCCTTCTCTCTTCTCTCTTGTGCCTTGTCCCTGCCTGACCGGCAGGTATGCCTTGTCCCTGCTTCGCCATCCGTTCCTTCCACTCCACCCACTCAGTATACCCACCTTTAAATTCTACAATCTGCCCATCCACAATTTCCCAGATCTTGTTGGCAGTCTTTGAAATGAAATAACGATCGTGACTTACCAAAATCAAACTGCCTTCATATTTATCTAATGCATCAGCCAATAAATCTACCGAATGCATATCCAAGTGGTTAGTAGGTTCATCGAGCATCAGAAAATTTGCTTTGCTGATGATGGTTTTGGCCAGTGCAACACGTGCCTTTTCTCCACCGCTCAACACTTTTATTCTCTTGTCAACATCATCCCCACTAAACAGAAAGCATCCCAATACGGTTCTTAATTCCATATCGGTTTTTTTACTTCCTGCCATTTGCATCTCTTCCAAAATATTGTTGTTCAGATTCAAATGTTCCAACTGATGCTGTGCATAAAAGCTCTCATCAACATTATGCCCCCAGGTTCTTTCCCCCTCAAAATTTTCTCGATCTGCAATAATTCTGAGCAGGGTAGACTTACCCTTTCCATTGGCACCAATCAATGCAATTTTATCTCCTCTATCAATTTCAGCACTGGCGTTGTTCAAGATTTCAATAGGACCAAAATGCTTTGATATATTTTTTAATGAGCAAATGATTTTGCCCGGAACTTTATCAACGCTAAAATTGATGCGGATATTCGGACGTTCAATCGAAGCTTCTTCCAGCCTTTCTATTTTATCCAGCCTCTTCTGTACACTCTGCGCCTGTGCTGCTTTTGATGCTTTTGCTTTAAAACGCTCAATGAACCTTTCCTGCTGTCTGATAAAGTCCTGCTGATTTTCAAATGCTCTTTGTTGAAGCTCTAATCTTACCTGCTTTTCTTTTTCATAAAAGCTGTAATTGCCTGAATAGATATGCAATTTTCTTTGATAGAGTTCAACAATTTTGTTGACCATCCTGTCCAGGAAATATTTATCGTGACTCACAATCACAACAGCTCCCTGGTAATGAACAAGGTATTTTTCCAACCATTCAATGGAGGGTAAATCAAGGTGGTTGGTTGGCTCATCAAGCATGAGTAAATCAGGCTGCATCAAAATCATTTTCGCCAACAACACCCTCATTCTCCATCCTCCACTAAATTCTTTATAAGGTCTTTGCAGATCTTCCTGACTGAATCCTAATCCATGAAGCACATCTTCTGTCTTGTGTTCAATATTGTATCCATCCAATACATCCATCTCCTGGAGAAGATCCGTGTATAGGATGAGTTTCTTTTCGTCTTCATTTTTTTCGAGTTCCAATCCGAGAATTTCTATCTCTTGTTGAATCTGCAATACTCTTTCAAAAGCACCCATGGCAACTTTTAAGATGCTTTCATCTGTGTCAAAACTTAACAAGTCTTGATGGAGATAGCCAATGGTTGTAGTTCTACTTCTTTCTACAGTTCCTTTGCTGGGCAAATATTCTCCTGAGAGTAATTTTAGTAAAGTTGACTTTCCGGTTCCATTGTAACCAATCAAGCCAATCCTTTCTCCCGGATGGATATGCCAGGTAGCATCCTCCACAATGGCCCTTGCACCGAACTCGAATGTCATGTCTTGAAAACCTGCCAGCATACAATGAATTTGCGCCGCAAAGTTAGCATATTATACCTTTGCACTTGAACATTCCATAGATTCATGTGTTGTAGAATTGTGTTTACCAGGTTTTCTTTTTTGGTCCTTTTAACCCTTTCCAACTTTCTTCAGGCCCAGGAAAAATTCACCATTTCCGGCTACATCAGGGATTCCCTCAGCCGTGAAACACTTATTGGGTCTACCATTCAAATCAAGGAACTATCCAGAGGCGTCAGCAGCAATCAATATGGATATTTTGCAATTACCCTTCCAAAAGGGGATTATTTGTTGGTTGCATCTTTCGTGGGGTATTATCCACTTGAAAAGAAAATCAAATTGGATGGTGATCTAGTGATTGATTTTCCACTGATGTCGAAATCAAGTCTTTCTCAAGAGATTGTCATCAGCTCTAAAAAGCGAGATGCCAATATCAAAAATGCACAAATGGGACAGATTGACCTGAGTATGAACAGGGCAAAATCAGTACCGGTTATTTTTGGTGAAGTAGATCCGCTTAAAATTTTGCAACTCTATCCAGGTGTTTCTAATGCCGGGGAAGGAAACAGCGGATTGTATGTAAGGGGAGGAGGTCCGGATCAAAACCTGATATTGCTGGATGATGCAGTAGTTTATAACTCCGGACATTTATTTGGATTCTTTTCCATTTTCAATGGAGATGCCATCAAGAATACAACATTGATCAAGGGCGGCATGCCTGCTCAATATGGGGGAAGGATATCCTCGGTGTTAGATGTATCCATGAAGGAGGGCAATCTTGGTAAATATCAAGTCGAGGGAGGAATTGGAACCATTGCTTCCAGATTTTCAGTTCAGGGCCCACTTAAAAAAGATAAAGCTTCTTTTCTGTTATCCGGAAGAAGAACGTACATCGATGCTTTGATAAAACCCTTTATTAAAAAGGGAAGTCAGTTTGAAGGTTCAGGATATTATTTCTATGATTTCAATGCAAAGTTCAATTATCGTTTTTCTTCAAAAGATAGGTTGTATTTGAGTGGATATTTCGGAAGAGATAAATTTGATTTCGTTAACAACAAACGACAATTTGATGTAGAAGTTCCTTGGGGCAACTCTACACTTTCTGCCAGGTGGAATCATGTGTTTCACAAGAAGCTATTCATGAATACCACTGCGGTTTACAATGATTATCAATTCTCATTGGGGGCTCTTCAAAACAGTTTCAAATTTGTTTTGTCTAGTGGGATTCGTGATCTCAATTTAAAGACAGACCTCGATCATTATCTCACACCAGAACATAAACTGAAATACGGGGCCATATTCACCTACCACAAAATCAGCCCATCTGTTGCATCAGGACGACAAGACTCTATATTGTTTCAACCTAACAATGCGCAAACCAAATTTGCCAATGAATTCGGTGTCTATGCACAGGATGATTGGGAGCTCGGCAAGAATTTGAAAATCAACTATGGTCTGAGATGGAGTGCTTTTCAGCAATTAGGTCCTTATACAAAATATACGACTGATCCAAATGGAAACAGGTTGGATAGTTTGAAATATGATCCCAGCTCTATTGTAAAAACATACAATGGTTTGGAGCCAAGGGTGACCATGAGGTATTCTCTGAATGAAGAGACATCTATTAAAGGATCTATATCCCGCAACAGACAATACCTGCATTTGGTAAGCAATGCCGGAACTACACTTCCTACAGATGTTTGGGTGCCAAGCACACTCGCCGTAAAACCACAACTATCATGGCAATACTCAACGGGTTTGTTCAAAAATTTTAAGGACAACTCGTTTGAAACATCCGTAGAGCTTTATTACAAATCAATGCAAAATCAGATTGAATACAGAGAGGGATTTACTCCATCCATCAAAGATCCTGAGGAAGATTTTGTTTTTGGGAAAGGCTGGAGTTATGGAACTGAGTTTTTTATTAATAAAACGAAAGGGAAATTTACAGGTTGGATTGGATATACGCTCGCCTGGACATGGCGCAAGTTTCCAAATTTGAACAATGGAAATAAATATCCCGCCAAATATGACAGAAGGCATGATTTGTCGGTTGTAGGAATTTATGAAATCAATCCGCTTTGGAAATTGTCTACTGTTTTTGTGTATGCTACAGGAAATGCGACTTCGCTTCCTGAAAAGTTTTATTTGATTGAAGGTGTGCTAACACAACAGTTCAGCAGGATCAATCAATACAGGTTGGCGCCTTATCACAGATTGGATTTTTCAGCAACCTATTCACCAGTACCAAAGAAAGAAAGAAAATGGCAAAGCAGCTGGGTGTTTAGCATCTACAACGCATACAGCAGAAAAAATCCATACTTCTATTACTTTAATCAAACGGGAAGTGCATTTGCTGGGACTTTGCAGGTGCAGGCAAAACAGGTGTCGCTGTTTCCTATCATCCCTTCTGTTACATATAATTTTAAATTCTAGCTAACGCTTGAGTTTAAACCTAACTGCTCCACTTGTTTGTTCTGTGGATGTTACATTGATTTCGTAGCGTTTGTTTTTTGCTTGAACGATCATCAATGCAGTATTTGGCGGAATAGAACCGAGATTTTCAGCATACATGATGATATCATACACATCATTGTCATCATCAAGATTTAATTGTATGTTGATGGGTTTTGCGGTGAGTCTTTTTTTAGAAACAATTAGTTTATCATTCAGGTAAATGGAAACTGTATCTCCATCAATTTGACCATTGTCGTAAATATCAATGGTTATTTTTTCATCTTCTATTTCAATTGTCTTTAAAATCTGATATGTTCTATTGGATATTCTTTCTTTTGGAGGGGCAAAGCTTTCTCTTATTTTTTTGGGCTCTTCAATGGAGATAATTTTTTCATCAATATTTTTTTCAGCAACTGCAGGTGCTGCTTTTTGCTCAATTGGATTTCGTGGTAAAATTTTCTTTTGGATTGTTTTTTGCGTAACCGATGGTTTTTTCTGAACAGTTGCTTGTTTTGAAGCAGTGGAATTAGTTGGTGCAGATGTAACAGGTTTTTTTACAGGTTGCTTAGGTTGTTCAATTGTTTTGACTGTTTCTGTGGGCTTAATTTTTTCCAATATTTTTCTTTCAAACACCGAAGATCCAGTACCGCAATTGCTCCCTTTTTCTGCAGGTCCCCATTTTCCTTCCAGTGTTTCTTTGTTTCCCTGTTTGAAATAAGAGAGACTGTGAATTTGTAGGCAGTTTTGAAAATCTGGTGGAGTATTTGATTTGATCTTTTCGGTCTCGGTAATAGTCAATGATTTACTGCCTGCTTCATAATTCCCTTTCAGTTTACATATGACAAAGTATCTCTTCCCAGCAATGGGGAAATATGTATATGAATAACCGGTAATATTGCTTCCATTCACATCTATCTCAAGCACATATTCTGTTTGTGCATCAGATGGATCTTCTTTTGAAGTAAAACTGCCTATCCATTGTCCGCTTAGTTTTTGTGCAATGACTTGAGATCCGCCTAAGGAACAAAGATTGAAAATCGCAGTAATTGCCAGAAACCTGAGTAGAATTCTATTCAAACGCTGCATTTTTTTGTGAACAACCGCAAATTATCCCGAATTGAAGCTGGGCTTACCCAATAGTTCGTTAAATTTGCAGTCTAAAAAATTGGTAAAAATCTACCTTAAACCATGATCAATATTAGGTTTCCAGATGGTGCAGTAAGAAGTTATGCCAAAGGGATTACTCCCATGGCAATCGCTAAAAGCATAGCTGAGGGGTTGGCTAAAAAAGTCATAGCAGCATCTATTGATGGTACTGTTAAAGATGCATCCACTCCATTGAATAAAGACTGCGAAATCAAATTGTTGACTTGGGATGATACAGATGGTAAATCAACTTTCTGGCATTCTTCAGCGCACCTCCTGGCTGAAGCGGTAGAAGCCACTTTTCCAGGTGTAAAATTCTGGGTTGG
>Ga0208546_1000175_pt1 | contig 29472 bp, 45 predicted proteins | sample DEB19_08_DNA_4_FD_184528 | JGI IMG/M metagenome (GOLD analysis project Ga0208546, IMG submission 184528) | Aqueous microbial communities from the Delaware River and Bay under freshwater to marine salinity gradient to study organic matter... | ecosystem: Environmental > Aquatic > Marine > Coastal...
GATACGGCGCGTCAGCTGCTCGGACGGGACGGCGATGACGTCGGAGTAGTCGAGCAGCTTGGTCGTGCGGACGCTGCGGATTTCGATGCGCAGCTTTTCAGCGGAGAGGCGGCGTTGGTCGAGGATGCCCATGGTCGTGATTCCTTTCGTTTATTACTGCGCCAACAGCTGGCGGAGTAGCTTGCCCAGTCCGACGAGCTCGTCGTAGGTTGCCGCGTCAACGTCGGCAGCCGCATCGTGCACAACGGTGATACCGCGCGCTTCGGCTTGAGCCATCAGCTCCTTGACCGCAGCGACCGTCTTCTCCATCGTCGCAGTGTTGGGCTGGCCGTCGCGACGTCGTGCGATGACGACTTCGTCGGCTGATGCGATGGACCGGCGCGCCGGCAGCTTGACGTCCACCTTCTGGCGTTTGGTATCCATGCCGAGGAATGCGAGTGCCCGACCGACGGCGGATGTCTCGGCATCTTCGAGCGGGTTGGTCGCCTGCGCCGATCGCGTGGCGTCGAGGCGGAAACTGCCGATGCCATCGGCCTGCGTGCCATCGCTGAAGATGACCGTGGCGCGAATGAAGCCCATCGTCGCGGTCAGCATGACCGGCGGTGCCGTGCGGATTTCCTTAATCCAGCCCTCGGCGTGTGCGAGGGCGATGCGGTCTGCAACGGTGATGTAGTCCTGAATGTTGAAGCCTGCGGATGCCATGGTCGTGATTCCTTTCGTTGGGTGGTTATTACTTGGCAGCCATGCGAGCGCGGAACTCGTTGCCGAACACCATCATCAAACCAGCGGTCAGTTCGTTCTGGACTTCTGCGTAGCGGTTGGTCCAGAGCTGCATTGCGGCGAAAACTTCAGCGGTGGTCATGCGAGCTGCTTCGGCCTTGGCGATTTGGATGTGCATTGCGTTGGTCATTGTCGTTGTCTTTCGTTGCGTCAATTGCTTATGTGCTTAATATAGTGCATACGAAAAACTTTGTCAAGCGAATTTTCAACGAGTTTTCGACGAGTTTTCGACGAGTTTTGAAAACACACAAAACCCGCCGCGATCGCGACGGGTTTCGTGCCGAAAGGAGTTCGCGGCGACCAACCTCGAACAATCGTATTGTATCAGAACGGAAGCGGTTCGTCAGCGACTGCATTCCCGTCGCTGTCTTCACGGGTTGCCGCTGGTCGGCTGTCGAGCATCATAAAGTCGCGACAGACGATGTCGATCGCGGTCTTGGTAATTCCGCCGGTGTCCTTGTATTCGCGCAGCTGGACGGTGCCCTCGATGTGCACGCGGCTGCCCTTGTGCAGGTAGGTCAGCGCGAGGTCGCCGAGCTTGTCCCAGCATTGCACGTTGAACCAGTCGGTCTTCGTCTCGCCCTTGCTCGGGCGATTGCACGCCACCGAGAAGGAAACGACCTTGCCGGTGCCGGCTTGGCGCTCTTCGGGATCGCGCCCGAGCCGCCCGGTGAATGTGAAGCGGTTGTAGTCTTTGGCCATGGGGAGTCTCCTAGTAGGTCCGCGGTTGGTCCTGACTATTCTACCACGGCGCGACTGGCCACGTGGTGACTCCCCACTCGAGATTGTCGGTAATGTCGCGCAGCTCCTGCCGATAGATGCGCCACGCTTCAACCGCAGCCGGCGTCAGGTTCACATCGGGCAGCTGCGTATAATCGCACGCCACGAGCTTGGCATTGCGCACGGTCCGCAGCGCGTCGATTGCCCCTGCCGCGTCGAATGGTCGGTCGACGATGACCGCTCCCGCTGGCGGTTCGTAGTATTGTTCGCCGTATTCGTCCCAATACTCGACCGTGATGGTCTCGGGCACGTAGATGCGGTACAGAATCATAGCAGCACCATATGCATGATGGGCGATTCCCCAGCGCTGTCTTCGGTCACGACTTGCAGCGTGTGCGTGGCGCTTGCCTGCGTGAGTCTGATTTGCACGACGTCGCCGGCCTTGTAGAAACGCGTCGAATTGAGGCGAAACTTCGCGTCTTTGGAATCGCCCGTGCCCATGGTCGCGACCTCGACGCCGTTGACAACCACGTCGCCCGTGATGCTGTCTTTCGTTTCGAAACTGCCCTTAATGGATAAATGATAGTAGCCCGCGATCGGGACGGTGATAGACGAACCCGACCACGTCATGCCGTTGCTGGCGATTTCGGACTGCCACGTCACGAGGACGCCGGCGGTGGTGATGTTGAGCGTCGCGGTCCGCGTGAGTGAAAGGAAGATTGCGTCGTCAAACTGCTCGACCATAGCCATGCGCTCACGCAGCTGCGCGGTCTCAGATGGTAGCTTCCAAGTCAACCTGTATGTCCTCCTTGCCCGTGTTTTTCATCGACAGCGAGACCGACCCAATCTTGCGCGTAATCGACGTGCTGCCGCTGACGACGGTGACGAGGTCGCCCATGAAGTAGTCGCGCGCGTATCGGTATTGTGACGTCTGCACGACCTCGATATCGTAGATGGCCGTCTTGCGCTGCTCTTGGTTGTATCGTCGGCGCGCCATGTTGCGCAGCTGGTCGACCGTGTTGGACGACCCGCCTTTGACCATGCCTTCGCGCAATGACAATCCCGTCGGCGCGCTTACGGGGAAAGCCGAGCGCAGATTGTTCTTGTCCTTTCCCTTCCCGATCGCCATGAAGTACGTGGGCGAGGCGAGGTTGTTGGTCGTGCGCTTGTAGCTCGAGATGGCGTTGTTCTTCATGGTGAATTTGACCGTGGTCGTGCGGTCTGCCCCGAGGTAGTTTGCATACCGGAAGGTGAATGTCACCGGCGAGAGTGTGAGCACGACCTCGAAGTCGAGCGACCCGAAATCTGCGACCTTCTGCATGGACTGCAGTACTGGCTCACCTGAGCAGGCGAAGTCGCCACCGGTCGCGCCGATGTTCAGGTCTACTGCGTCCACCGCCGACGAGAAGCGTCCATCCGTCCATCGATTGAGCGACGTGCCGTAGCGGCGCGTGTCCGATGCGGTCATCACTGGCGGCGCGCCGTTCGCCTTACTGCCGATGTTCGTGTTCCACAGCTGCGTCAGGATTCCCGACGCCTTCGGATAGGCTGCCGTGCTGAAGAGTGAGACACCCACGAGGTTCGGATACCACGCGACGATACGGTCTGAGAGAATCGCCGTTGCAGATACGCAGGAGATCTGTACGCGATTATTTGCGGCGTAAAGTCGCTCGATTCCACGGATGAACCCGATAAATTCCGTGTACGGGTTGATGTTGTTTTCCGGGTCCGACCGCGTGATGATGACGATGTAGTTCACATCGAACGTGACATTTACGAACGATTCCCCCAGCGTGACGGTTGCCACGCTCGGGGTGTTCGTCTTGTGCACGATGCTGATAGTCAGCGGCGTGAGCACGCGTAGCGGCGTGCCCGTCGCGTCGCACATGGTGATTTGGTACTTGACCATGGATTACACCCGCGCGATTGTGAAAACACCATCGGAGAATGACTGCGTGGCAAGACCAGACATTACCGACCACTTGACGTCAGTTCCAGCATTCAAATACTGCAACGTTGACATTGTAATTTCGTGGTTTGTGCTGCCTGCCGCAGCAAAACTATGTAATTGTGTGCGTACTCCATTCAGACCAATTGAAGCACGACGCCATGACGTGGTGCCGCTGGAGAACGTGCCCGTCAGCGTGATGATGTAGAGGTCGGTTTTGTTGACCGTGATGATTCCAGTCGTGTTGTTGACCGTGAAAATCTTGTCCATGGATGAATTGATGACCGAGCCGGCGTTGTAGTTTACAACATCATACTGCGTTGTTGCCGATGTCAGCGTTGCGGTACCTGCCGCCATCTGCGCGTAAACCTGCCGACCGAGTGACGTACTGATGTTGTACGACGAGTACGTGTAGGCAATCGACGAAATAGCCGTGCCGTTCCAGCCAATCGTCGCAAGCTGGATGGATTGACTTGGCACTGATGTCACGACTGCAAGACGCACAGAATATGCAGGAATCGTCGAGCCACCACCAACGGCGCGAAAAACAGCGAGAGGCGATGCTGAATTATTAACCGCTACGACAAGATAGTAGGTGGTCGCCGCACCACTCAATCCGATGGTGACTGCCGTGGTATTTTCATAAAACCATCCAGCGACCATCGCGTTACCATCTCCGATGGACAGCGTGGACGTACCGACACCGCTCAGCGCGAAGGGCTGGTCGCTGCCGTTGTTCGTGTACAACAGCTGACCATTCGATAACGTCTTTAATTCCATCTGCGTCATGCGTCCGGATGTGTAACCACCCGCGACGCCGTCGCCCGATCCCGACGTCATCCCAATAGACTGCTCTGCCATGATTACACTCCTATGTAGCGCGTGACGTACGTGAGAACGACCAACGACGCGCCCGACGCGCCCGTGCCGCTGATGCTGATGCTGTTATTGTTGAGGATGTTGCCACCCGGCGTTGCGTAGATGCGCCAATCGACCAGATTTGACGAGACGTCGAGCGCTGCGAATTGGTCGATGCCGTCTTGGTCGATGACCGTGTAGACTCCGTAGGAAAGGTCAATCGTCCAGACCGCACCAGTCGGGATTGAGCCGTTGAATTTTATCACGTGCCCTTGCGTATCGACCATGGTCAGGTTCGATATTGGACCGGTCGCTCTGATTGTTGGATAGGCATCCCACGACCCATCGTATGAAATCAACGTCGTCTTATTTATGAGGTTATCGCCGTAGAGAACGGGGTAGACCTTTGGGTAGAGTGTCGGCGTACCGGCGATGACACCGCTGATGGTGAAATCTTCGTTGATGCCGTTCTCCCACGTCGGGTCGTTGGCTTTGATTTGGACGACGGTCCGCAGCGTGTTGTGCTCGGCGTCCGTGTCAAAGTCGAGACCGCCCACCACGTGCCCGCGAATCTTGCGCGCATAGTTTCCCGTCGCGTCCGACCACGAGACGTTAACCAGAATCTCGTCGTCTCCATAGTTGAAAATTTTGGACAGCATGTAGCGTCGTGACATCATCTCCTCTGGGGACGATGCCATCGTCAGAATCGGCAGCTGAAAGACGCGTGGTTCGAGCTGGAAGCCGACGTAGGTGTCGCCGTTCTGGTACGGCTTGCGCGTGAAAATCTGCTTGTACTGCGCGTTTCCCCAGTTGACCGTTCCGATGATGTAGACCGGGAAATCTGCGTTGGTGCCGAAGTTTATCACGCCCTTGCTGTTGGCGAATTGGTAGACCTGACTATTCCGGGTGATTGTCACGTAGATGGTCATTACATCGCCCCCAAGCTAACCATCATGGCGCGCGCGTCACTGATGAGCGACGACTCAGACTGCGTATTTGCGTACGACGCGGAGAAATTGTAATTGTTCACCGTCTGCGCACCGGATGCCGCGGCGAGGTCGGCTGCGGTCGTCACGTCGGGGATGCCCGCCATGATACCCGTCGCGATACCGCGCGAGATGTTGACGCCGACCATGTCGTGCATGAGCTGCGATGGTGACGCGATGCCGAAGAAGTCTTTGACCGCTTGGAATGCGTTTTTGGCGGCGTCGAGGGCTGCGGTCTTGATTGCAGACGCTGCGGAGGTGATACCGCTCGCGATTCCTTCGGCGATGTTGGTCCCGACCTCGGCGAACTTCGCCCGCACGTCAGCCATGAACGACAACAGGTTTTTCCCCAGCTCTTGGCAGAACTTCCACAGGTCGCCGAGCGCTTTACCCGCGGTATCTTTGAGCGTGGTCCACGCGCCGGCGAAATCGCCCTTGACCAATTGCGACAACGCGGTGAAGAGACCGGTCACAAAATTTACCGCAATCGTGGCGGCACTGACGAGCGTGTTTAGCACGGTCTGAATCTGCGGCCAGTACTGCGTGAACAGTTCCGCGATTTTCGTCCATGCCTGCCCAAGCAATCCAAACGCTGCCACGAGTACGTCTTGAATAAGCTGCGCAGCTGCTGAGAACAACGACATCAGCGATGTGATGAGTGACTGCACCAGAGGCGAGGCGAAGTATTGCATAACTGCGTCACCGGCCTGCTGGAGAATTGGCACATAAATGCCGATGAAGTTCATCGCCGCGTCCATAATCGGCTGGAACCACGTCGCCAACATTCCGAAGTAGACGCCCAGCTCGGCGATGATTCCCGGCACGGCAGCGATTGCTCCGCGGATGGTGTCAAACACCGTTGCGATAACTCCCGACTCGTTGGTGGTCGTAATCCACTCAGCGATGCGTCTGACGACGTCCGCGATGATTGGCACTACCGTATCCACCATAAACGAACCGAATTGCATGAGAATGGGCATGAGCGATTCGCCAAGCGTCTGCTTGATGTCGTTCATTTTCTCGGCGAGTACGACCTGCTGCCCGGCGTAGGTGTTGACCGCAGCGGCAGCCGACCCACCGAACTGTGTTTCGAGTTCTTGTAGCATGATTTGCTGCGCGCCGGCAACGTTGCCCGCTTCGACCATGCTTTTTATCATGTTTTCTTGTTCGTCTGTGAATTGCACGCCCGATCGGCTGAGCGCTGCTAACCCCGCGACGGGGTCGTTGAGTGCCTTACCGACCTGCATCGCCGCGGTGTTGAGGTCCGTGCCCATCGCTTGCGACATGTTCGTCACTGCGAGAGTTGCATCGGCGAAGGTGTCTTCCTTGATGTTCGTAAATGTGGCTAGCAGATTCTGCGCGCCGAGGATGGCATCATCGGAAAACAACGACGCCCCAGCGGATGCGCTGAGGCTTCCGGCGAGATTCGCCATATCTTCCGCGGTTACGCCTGCCGCTGCGCCGGTCGAGGCAATGACCGCTTCCGTCTGCGCGAAGACCGAGTCCCACTGCGACGCTTCCTGGATGGAGCCGCTGACAAAATCAGAGACCGCACCGAGCGCTTTGCCGCCCATGTCAGTGACAAACCCACCGATTGCCTGCCCAACACCTTGCAAGACACCGGTCATCACCGAGCCCATTTTGGTAAATGAACCGCCGACCTGTCCAGCCTTGCCGCCAATGCTGTCAACCTTCTGGTTGACCTCGTTGGCCACCGAGCTTGCTTCGTCTTCGCCCTTAAACCGAATCAGTACCGTCTCTTCGGCCATTACTTCTTACTCCGTCGCTTCTCTACCGAGCGCTCAATCGAAATCATCTCAAGGTCCTCGCGGATAATCCGCCATGGGACCTTATCCAATTCCGTCGGCGTGCAATGGTAGACATCGCGACACATAATCAGCCGTATGTATTCCGCCGGCGCTTCTGCTTGCGTCCACAGGTGAGCAAGCAGCCGGCGCTTTAGTTTCCCACGTTCGGGTCCAGCTCGGCGAGGATGGTCTGGATAATCTTCCGGAAGTGCCGTGCTGGGATGTCTTCAAACTCGCCGCCCTCAACGATGACTGCCTTCCGAAGGATGGCGATTTGCTTGGCGCTGTCGTTGCCGACGTCCTGCAGTGCGATGAGGTCGCGGATAGTAATCATGTCTGCGTCGATGGTGTACTGCATGTGGGGCATGCTCCTAAAAATGTGCTGCGGGATCTCTCAGAAACTGCATTTCCCTGCATCACAGTGCGAAGTAGGGAAAAAGTGGGGCTGTTGATTGGCTTGCGGTCACGCCCCACCATGACCGCACGCCCGAACTATGCGACTTCCGTGTAGGTGATACCCGGACACTTCACGACGAAGCTGACCATCAGCGCATCGGCTGAGGATGCGTCCACCGCGGGGAAGTCCATCGAGGTGATGTAACCCGTGGCCATCGTCTCGATAGTGTTGGCACCGGACGCGGCACCACGCGGTACCCACTTCAGCTGCACGGCAGTCTTGTTCTTAAACGCGTCCTGCACCAGGATGAAACCTTCGGTCGCGGCAGTCTCCGTGTAGAGGATGTTGACCGTCACTTCGACCGGTTCAAACTTGCCGACGTACACGATCGAGCCCGAACCGTCGAGGGTGTACGCCTCGCTGTTCATGACCGTGGCGGTTGCAGCATCCACGCTCTGCGTGCTGCCGCTGATGTCGACGTAGGACCCCGCGCCCACCTTGAGGGACACGGTAGCCGCTGCGCCGTTGATTGATGCGGTTGTCTGTGCCATTGATTGCTCCTATTGGTTGATTTCGCGAACGGATACCGTGGCAATGACCGCGTCATAGAATCGCCCTGACGCTTGCGGCCATTCCAATATTTGGGCACGACAGCGAATGTCGATGACCGCCCACGCCGGTGCGACCAACGTGCGCGCCGCGTCGTGGTAGGCTGCGAGGTAGGATTCCATATCGCTGACAACGTCCGACAATCCCAAGCCAGTGCCCGCGGTGCGAATCAGCGCCACGTCACTGATTGCCCACTCTGCCGTCATCACGTGACCAGAACCACCGAGGGTCGCTGTCTTGACGCGGGTCGATTGCATACCGACCGCCGACACGATGCGCACCGGCGCGTCGGCGATGTTGACCGCGTTTTTCAACGTGGACCCACGCAGCACAAGCGTGACCGGTGCGACGCTCATCCCGACAATCGCGTCCACGATGTTGGTGAGCTGACTCATGAGTGCCGCCGATACTGTTTGATGCAGCGATTGACGATTGATGGCATGCCCGGCGGCATAATCGGCACGCCGTCCGCGGACATGACTGCCGCGTTGCTGTAGGACGACTGGTCGCGGTTGCGGTAGAGGTGCCCTGCCAGCTCGAGCGTGGCTTCGACGATGTCAGCCGGTGGCGTCGTTGAATACGCCCAACGTCCAACGATGCTTACCGCGTTCCACGGGATCGGGTCGTACTTCCAAACCGACGTGCCCGAGATGATGCGCACTGCGTAGGCGGGTTTCCGATTGGCAGGCAACAACATCACGTCCGTCGTAAGAATGGCAGCGCCGTCTCCGTTGGTAATCGACGTGAGAACCGCGAGGTCTTGGTCGAATTGCAACGTGTCCGGGTCGAGCAGGTTGCCGCCTTGCGAGACGTGGAGCGGGGTGAACTTGCGCGTGGTGTCGGCTGCCGCTTCAAACACGCGGCCCGTCTGCGTCTCGATGTACTGCTGCGCACGCGTGACCGCATTCCCGAGCTGCGTGTCGTCTGCGGTTGAAGAGATTTTCAGCCATGCGCGCAAATCGGCTGCGGTTGCGTACGCCATTAGACCACCTTCGGACGCTTGGGTTTGGCTTCAGGTGCCGGGGCTGGTTCGTCAGTCAGTGGGACCGCCGAGCCTTCGTTAATGAGCTGCTGCGCTTCCGATTCGCTCAGGTCGACCACGTCACCCGGGTGATACGCCTCGGTGATTTTGGTGCCCGGCACGCGGTACGCCATGCTATGTAGCATTTGGACTTTCATGGTGTGGACTCCGTAACGGGGAGCTGTCAAGGATTACGTGACAGCTCCCCTGACGACTAAGCGTGGACGCCGAGTGCGAAGGCTTCGATTTGGGTCACGTCGCCACCGTAGCGCCACGAAGCGACCACGTAGGTGAGACCCTTGCGAATGTCGCGCCAGCGCTCGATTTGAACGCCCGAGGTGCGCTCCACGAATGCGTAGTAGCTGAAGTTACCGAAGATGATGGACTTGTTGCCGGTCCCGATCGCAGGAATCTGTGCCGACAACATGACCGGCCAACCTTCGACCAAGCGCTGCCCGTTGACGGTCTCGGTGATGCGGTTGTAGTTGGTCAGGTCCAGAACCTTCAGCGCGCCCCACGTGCTGTTCTGCATGATGAAACCGGTCTGACCGTTGGTCAGGTATTCGCCGGCGACATCGGTGCTCAAGCCGACAATCTGCGCATTGGTGATGGCCGTGGCGCTGAAAGCCGTGGTGTTCGTGACGCGGGTGAGCAATCCGTACGGCTGACCCGAACCGCTGCCGTTGACGATGTAGTTGTTGGCGCTGACTGCCATCGCGCGAGCGATTTCGCCCTGAATGAACTGCTCGAGGTTGCTCGAGGTGTCGGCCAGCAATTCGTCGGACAGCGCGAATTCGAGCGTGTCCTTGTAGAGCTGGATAGTCTTCGAGTTGGCGAGATTCGGCTCGCTGGCTGTTGCGGTCGTGCCTTCGCTGACGATACCCGGGGTTGCCTTGACGGACTGCGCCGGCATGATGTGCTTCCACGATTCCGTGGTCACGCGGGTGAAGCCGACCTGACCGAGGAACGAGAGCTCATCGCGCTTGGCGACAATCTCGCGGTTGATGGTCGTCGGGACGGTGAAGCCGCCGTCGTTGTTGGTGGCTTCGGTCATCGTCTTGTAGAACCCGGCTGCTGCGCTCTTGGCGTTGGTCAGCGTGTTCATCACGGACGAGTCGTTGCTGCCGCGCATGAAGCTCTTGTAGGCCTGGTGGTACTCGTTGGACGCGTAGGGGCTTTCGCTCTCGACGCCTGCCGGGAGTACCTTAACGGTGCCGGTCGGCTGGAAGGTGCCGCCTGCTACGGGTTCGCCGGCCAGTTCGTTGATGGCAGCCTTCACTGCTTCTTTGATGTCGCTCATGGTGTCCTCTGTGCTTGTACTGCGGTTTGTATCGTCGTGACCGGTGACGTCCGCCGCAGTGCGCACGGGATTCCCTGTGGTCTTGACTTCGGTTGTGGTGCGGGGCTCTGCCGGCGTTGGCGTCAGAGAGATCTCTGCGACAATCCAGCGCTTAATGTCGCCGCCGATGCGCTCGACCAGATGCGACGCGGCACCGGTCGAAAGACCGAGTGCGCCCTTCTCGGCGAGCTTCATCACGTCAGCAACGTACTTGTGACGGCGGTCTAGCTCAATTTCGACGTCGATGCCTTCGTCCGTCGGCGTCCACGCTTTGACCGTGCCGATGGCGGACTTGATGCCGCCGAGTGCGTGGTCGTAGTAGACCGGCATGCCGACGAAGGAACGCGTGGCGCCAAAGTCGGTGTCTTTGCTGAAGCGGTCACCGGTCAGGTCTTCGCCACCGAACACCACGCCACGACCGGCGAGGGTGTAGGGTGCGGTTGCCTTGATTGCGTGTGGTGTTGACTTCATTCGCGCCCCATCAATCGACGTGCGAAGCGCTTCGCGGCTTCTGCTGTTTCCATTGTCGGGGTGCTGTCAAGGGCTGCGGATTTTTCAGCGTCCATCTCGTCTTTCCACTCTTGCGGAAGCCGTGCAACGAACTCTTCGCCCTTGCGCTGCGCGATCGCGATGAGCCGCTGCTTAAATTCCTCGAAGGTGACGTCGCCACGGTAGCGACCCCACGACGAGACCGCAGCGGGGATGTCGCCCGGCGTGACCACGGGGAAGTTCCGCGTCTCGGGGATGACGAAGTCACCCGCTGGCATGTCGGCACGTTCTGCCGGCGTGGACTCGCGGTCTTCGATGGCTTTGTCCGCGGTCATCATCTCTTCGTCCATCGGCTCAGCTTCTGCCATCGGCTCGGCTGGCGCTTCGTCCATCGGTTCCGATTCGATGCCGAGCAGCGACTCCGGGATAATCCAGAATTTACAGATGGCTTCTTCTTCGATGTCGCCGTCGATGATTTCGCAGCGATTGGCGAGAAAGAATACGCAGTTCTTGCAGACCATGCCTTCGTCTTTGAATGGGTTTTGTGTAGCTTCTGCGTAATGCGCACCATTCGCGCCGATGCCGCGATCGAACACGCCGTATTCCTCGACGATGCTCTCGTACATGTCGTAAAGCGCGACCTGCCGCTCGTTGAGCGTGGCGGACTCGTCGAGTGCTTTCACACTCTTCGGTCGCATGCCGTCGTAGCCGACGGTGCGCAGCGCCTTCATCGTCTGTTTCGTGTGATGCGCTGCCGTGCGAAGCGCCTCCATGTCTGACTCGCTGTGCCGGCGTGATGCCTTCGTTTCCATGTTGTCCTCCATAATGCGACGCGCCCACGCGCGCCCCTCGTCACCACCCCAGCCCTGCCACGCTTGCCACCCGGGACCTTGGTCGTCCCACGTCGCGCCCTGCTTATCCACCTCATGACGCTCGAAGTAGGCAACCATCCGGCGGACCGTCTCGAGACTGACCGGGTCGCGGTTGGCTAGCTGATTAGCACGTGCCAAGCCGACCGCGGTCATCCCTCGTTGCGATTCTGGCTTCGATTGCCTGACCTCGAGTGCCTGCCGCGCGTTGGCTGCGACGTCAGCCGGTGGCGTGAATGTGTCGGCCATCAAAAGCCCTCCATAGCCTGCTGCACAAGCGCGTCGAGGTCGCCCGATAAATGAACCTGCTCGACTGCATTCTGCGCGGTGTTCCATCGTCCTTGATGAATCTCTGCCTGCTGGTCGCCGACGACGTACTTTGCGTACGACGCGCCCGACACGAGCACGGCTTCGTCACCGAAGAGGTCGACACGATAACTGCGGTTCAGTGTCTCGCTGCCATTGAGGCTGCCACCACGACCGCGCACGTACGGAACAGTGATGTCTCCGCGCTTGATTGCCGCCATCACAAAACGCCGCTGTCGTTCGGACTTAAACTTCATCGACCCGGGCGACGGTGGTGGTGGCTTGTCCTCGTTAAGTCGTGCCTGCGTGAGTGCCGCGTAGCCAAGCGTGACCGCGCGGATGACCTCGCCGATTTGCGCTTCCCCGATCCTGCCAAGGATTTCGACGTCGATATTGACTTTCATCAGCGCACCAACCGCAGCGACGTGTCACAACGACAGTTCACATGCCCCGGAGGTCCATCCGGGAATTCTCCCGCCCACTCGTCTTCCGTCTTGCCATTGAGCGGCACGCAAATCGGGCAGACCAGCTCGTCGGCGTCTGTGTTCCACACGCGCGTCATGGTGATGCCACGCTGCCCGAGATAATCCTTGTACGACGAGACCGACTGTGCCGCTGCGCGTGTCGTCTCCGTGATGGCGATTGCCTTGGCGCGGTTCGGGTCGGCGAGTGGCGTGATGGCTGCCGTCACGTCTTGAATGGTCATGCCCGGCGTCGTGCGGAACGTCTCGATGATTGACCCGATGCGGTCCGCCGTCGTCTGGTCGATGCCATTCGTTGTCATCGGCACATGCGTGCCTAACCAGTTCTGAATGTAACGGCTGCTATCGTCCGTGGTCATCGGGATGGCGAACTCGTTGCCGAGCGCGTCCAACCGCTTGCCCATCGTCGTGCCAAGCTCGGACTGCAAGACCGGCGCGATGACGTCTTTGAGTTCTGTTTCGGGCACGTCGCCATTCATAATGTCGCGCGCCCATCGTTCGCCACGCTTCCGCATCTCTTTGATGATGCGGTTGTAGATGCGCAGTTCGTCCGGCGTCATGTCATCGACCGGCGCTTTGACGGCTTCGATGATTGCGGGAATGTCCACAACCTTCATGCCCTTGTAACAGCGGTCCATCACGGCGTCGACGTCATGCACGGTCAGCAGCGCCGAATCAAAAGTGCAGCGTGGGTCGCGTCCACTCTTAATCCGGCGCTCAATTTTTTTTGCGAGAAGTCCCCACTCTGCCGTCTTCGCATCGGGCAACACGACCTCGGCAGGCTGCGCCGTGATTTCGATCGGCGTCTCGGTCGAGGTGCCGACAGGTTGCGGTTCAGGTTCGGGCGTGGCGCTCGCTGCGGGATCGGGCCAGTATTCGTCGAGGTTGTCAATGCCGAGAATCTGCGCCGCTGCCCGTGGCGGGATGCCGCCTTGCGTGTAAGCGAGGAACGACGACGCGCGCGCCGCTTCGTCCACCTGGAAGACGTCCATCGTCTCGGGCTTCCACTCAATCCGATAGTTTATGGGGCCGAGCAGCTGCGCGTTGATGACGGAATCATAGAGCGCGATACGCGGGACGATGGTCTCGCGCCAGAACGACTGTCGATCGCTGTCTGCCGTGGCGTAGTTCGCTGCCGACGCTTCCAACATCGTCCGCGGGACTCCAAGCGTGGCAGCCACTGCTGTCGTCGTGCGCTCGGTCAGCTCGGGCATCTGCAACGAGTCAATCGGCGGCGTCAGCTGCGTGACCTTCAGGTCGGGCGAGCGCAAGAACAGAAACTTGAACGCGTTCATGATTCCGCCGCCGGCTTTGCTGTTGACGTCGGCGCTGAATCGCTCGACCTCGGCAACGTCCGTGTATTCCGGCAAGTTCATCACGGTGACTGGCTGCGCGCCACCTTGGAAGAACGCCGACGCAAACGACGTGGCGTAGTGGCTGAGCTGCGCGTGCTGCAATGCGACTGCTGCCGGTGCCGTCCCGGGTCCGTAGTCGTCCAAGAACGATGGTTCGCGGAAGTAGACAATCTGCTCGGTTGTCCACGGTCCGTAGAGCTTGCCGCCAATCGTCGCGGTGAATCGCAGCCCGCTGTACGGGTCAGTGATTGCCGACTCTTCGGGCAAGTATTGCCACGACACGCCGGCGGGATTCAGACAGACGAAGCCCGTCATCGTTCGACCCTTGACGACCTTGAGCCAATACGCGGCACCGAAGACCAAGAGACTACGCTCGGTGTCGGCGATGAGTCGCGCGAGCTGCGACGACCACGGCCACGCGATTTCCTCGCCATTGCGGGTCAACACGGTCGGCACGCTTGACAGCGCCTCGGCCCGGAGATTGACCGCGCGGTACAACATCGGCACCTGACGATACGCGTCCGCCGGGGTCGTTAATTTCCCCGATCGGTTCAGCGCGTCAAGCCACCCCTGCGGGTATTGAATCGGCATCAGATGAAACTCCATTCTAACTTCGGTTTGGCGACCATCGCCACGGCACCGCTGACCGCGTCCACGTAGTCGTCATGCTCGTACGCGGGAAAGCCGACGACCTCGTCCAAGAAATTCCGATTCCACGCGCCGGCAACGACACGCACGCCGCCCATCTCGGCACGCGCTGCCCACGGCATGGCGCGCTCCCGCTTATCGCCTCGCACATCGATGCCGCGGAACGGCACGCTGGCAAGTTCGGTCATGCGTCGTAGTTCTTGCGTGGCGGCGAGTCCGTGCTGCGCTTTTTCGATGCCGTGCGTGGTGCGGTCCTCTCGGCGCATCGTCTCGACCATTACGCGTCGCACGTCTGGCCATTCTGCCTTCATGCTGATGCCATCGGCGATGTAGATGATGCCGTCATGCATGGCGACTCGCACTGATGCGGTGAAGTCTGCCGACTGCTTGGTGGACGAGGCGAGGTCCCAATAGCGAAACCACGACGCGCCGATCGGTGCGTGCTCGACGACTGGCAGCCACTCACGACGAAACAGCCCGCCGCTCATGTCGACCACTTCGCCGTCGATTTCCTGCCGCGCCATTTCGGTGGTCATCGTCTCGCGCAACATCTGCACGAAGGTCGGCGGTAGAAACTGATTGTCTGCTGATGACGACCTGATGGTCACGTAATCGCGTCCGCCATCGGTGAAGAGTCGGTCGACCCAATCGCGCCCGCGTGGCGTGGTCGTCATCCACGCGCGCCCGGGCTTCTCGCGCAGCGTGGCGATGGCGAGCTCCCACGTGCGCGATTCCATCTGCGCCGATTCGTCAAGCCAAAGCCAGCCGACATTCGCACCGCGCAGGCGGTCAGGATTGTCAGCTGACCGGAAGATGATACGGCGATTCCCCAAAAGCTTGAGCTCGAGCTCACTTTTGTTCCAATCCGTCACGATGCCAGCACGACCAACCAAGCGCAGCAGCGTGTCCATGGCGCCAAGCCGTAACATCGGATAGGTCGGTGCGATGACCAAGCCAGTCGAGCCCGCCGGCTGCCGCAGACACTCAATCGCCCCGGCGCGGGTCTTGCCCGAACCGCGGCCACCCACGAACCGACGGAAGCGCGCGTCACTCGCCCAGAATAGCTTCTGTGGCTTCGTCTGCGACGTGTGGCGTATCGTCAGTGGTGAGGTCAATGACGTAGTCTGTGGGGGTGCTGGTAGAGTGAACATTGTACGATTCTCGGTAGCTCGGGTCGAGCTTCTTCAGCAGAAACATCACCATGGTCGGGTTCTCGGGCGCCATCGAAAACGCGAGTGACTCGAGATAGTCGAGACGCTTCTCGCGCCCGATTGCCTGCGCGTGACGGACCGCTGCGCACAATTCCGGGTTGCGGTCCATCTGCTTGTAGAGAACCTGCCGATTGTAGCCGACTGCCTTACACGCCGGGTCAATCAGTCCAAGCTCGGCGATGGCTTCAAGCAATTCCTCTGCGCGCAGTTCGACCGACGGTCGCAGTGGCTTGGTCATGCTAGCCCAGCTTCTCGCTCGTCAAGAATCGGAGAATTACGTTCACGATTGCGAGCGCGTAGGCAATCTCCGCCGACGCGTCATTCAGCTCTGGCCATGCTGCCACGGTCGCCAGAATCATGGCGGCAAGCGTCAGCCCGTTGACCCACAACGTCTTACTTCGATACCATCGTTTCATGCTATGCCCCAATCTTGGCGCGAAGCCACAACAGCACGATCGCCCAAAGCAGCGAGCCGATGAGTGCTGCTGCGTAGAATTGCTTTTCAAGCGTGGCGATACGCTTCTCGAATTCTTTGAAGTTCGCGTCGCCGTTCTCGAGTCGCGAAAGCACGGCGTCGAGCTTCGTCTCGACTCGGGCCAGTTTGGTTTCTAGTGATTCTGTCATCGTCATCCCTGATATGCTCGGAACTCTGCGCGGATGGTGTCAAGGTCGATTGCCCAGCCCGGGCATGATTTATGCGCCGCTGCGTACTCGCGGTGCCCCTTCAGCGTTGACCCGTTGACGCTGATGTTGCGCCATGCGAACAACGAGAGCGTCACCGATCGGACGAGCGTGTGCAAGTCGTCGGGCCACGGTCGCCGGTCGTAATCGCCGACCACCTCAAGACCCCACATGGAATTGTTGCCGGTCAACGATGAGCAGTGAATGCCCGGAAGATTCAGCGGGCACATTTGCCAGATGCCGTCGTCTGCCAAGTTGGGCGCGCCCTTCACGACAAACAAATGCGGACCACCACGCCAGCCCATCGCCTCGTAGCGTGCGCTCATTGCGTCCATGGTCCGCTTCCCTCGCCATTGGTCGGGTGTCGGTCGGTATGTGTGGTGCAAGACCAGACCGCGAGCCCACGGCGCCACGCTCGGCGGATACTTCGCGAGATGCGCGCGGAATTCATCGACAGTCCGCCACTGCAGAAGGGCATACGCGTAACTCACTGACGCACTCCTGCCCATCGCTGAATCTTGTTCATAAACGTGGTGCCGTTCTTGCGGTTCACCACGAAGTAGAGTTCGTTACCGATGACCTGAATACTGCCGTGCGCGTCCTCGTAGTACTGGATGAGCTGCCACGGGTCCGTCAGGCTTTTTCGGTACCAAAGATGAATAGCAAACTTTCGGGAGAGAATCCCGTACGAGCCCATCGACGTGGCGAACCACTGGCCGAGGCGGTCCACCTGCACGAAGGTCAGCGTTGCTGTGTAGGTGCCGCCGGGAATCTGCAATTCGCACGGGTTGGGGATTGGTGCTGCTGGTGTCGTCATGTTGCCTCCTGCGTTCATTGTCGGGGTGCTGTCAAGGGCACGAAAAAACCACCCCGGAGATGGAGGGTGGTTTCATCGATGGCACAATGTCCGCACAAGGTGTCAATGGCGTCATGATACCGCGACCGCTGCCGCGTGTCAAACGAAACGCCACCCGATGGCGTGGGTGGCGGTCCGTCATCTTCTGGATGGCGCTGACGCAGGGACTGAATCCACGCCAGCCCCATCATGATACGACGCGCGCGATTGCGTGTCAAACAGAAGACCCATCCGTCGGAAAACGTCAATCCAGAAACCGGGAGTGGTGACGCGTTGCAACTAATTGCGGTAGATGCTTCTTGGCGCGTCTCGGTCATGATACCGCACCGCGTGGCTGCGGTCAAATCTCAAGCGTTCCCTGCGCTGCGTGGTGCGCGATCCTGCGCCGTGCAATCTCCACGTACTCCGGCGTGATGTCGATGCCGATAAAGCGCATCCCCTCGAGCATGGCACCGCAGCCCGTGGAGCCGCTGCCCATGAACGGGTCAAGCACGACGGCGCCACGCGGTGCGACGAGGCGGATCATGTAGCGCATGAGGTCGATGGGCTTCACCGTCGGGTGATGATTGGCGCGCATTGGGTGATTCGTCGGTCGGTCTTCGCGGTATTCTGCCCCGGTCATCGCGCCCGCTTTGATTTTCTCCATCCCCTCCAGCCCCGCTTCGCGCTCCGATCGCGACGCCTTAGCCGTTTAGAAAAATCGAGACGCGCCGCCGCTCTGCGCATCCAGCGCCGCCGCTGCGTCTTCGTCGAGGATGAGGTTCGCGGGCCAGCGGCCAACATCCGTGCGATTATCTGCGGTTGGTGTTTGTAGGTCTGTACGATTTTCCATTCTTCGTAATGCGGTAAATGCGTGCAACGACGTTTCTGGTCTTGACGTTCCCACCCTGCACCCGTCGATGTTCAGCGCGCCCGTGCCCCACTGCGCCACGTTGTCTGCCACCGTCCCCGTCAGCGGCTTGCGCGCGAGGATGGCGGGCTCAACGGCTGGCTTGAGCGCGGTGCCCCAGCCCTGCCACTGCTTTGCGAGGTCGGTGGATGGCTCCTCGCCGTCTACAAAAATACCGCCGTCACGTTGCGCACGTTCAATCCACGGACGATGTTCTAACGCTCCGGTCATTCCGTGTGGCGTAACAGCTTTCCATCGTTTTTTTCGCTCCGCTCCCGCCTGTTTATCCATTGCCTTCGATACGTCCAGCGATTTCGGGAATCCCGAGCCATAGAGATACATCAAACAGTCGCGCACCTCGAAGCCAGCGTCCTCGATCGCCACCGCCAACCGGTGATACGTCCGTGTGCCACCGAACGCAATCAGGTGTCCGCCCGGTTTCAACACGCGCAACGCCTCTACCCAAAAGTCAACACCGGGAACGCCGTGGTCCCACCCTTTGCCCATGAACGACAGCCCGTACGGAGGATCGCAGACGATGGCGTCAACCGATTCAGCGGGTAGCGTCGCCATGACGTCGCGGCAATCGCCGAGGTGCAATTCGTATCGCATCACTTCACCCTCGGCAGCGTCACACCCGTCTGCCCCTGATACTTGCCGTGCTTGTCGGCGTACGTCACGGCTGGTCGCTCGCCACGGAAGAACATCACTTGCGCGATTCCCTCGTTCGCGTAGACCTTGATGGCGTGCTGCGACGCGTTGTGCAGCTCGATGGTCAGTTCACCCGACCAGCCCGGCTCCATCGGCGTGCAGTTCACGATGAGACCACAGCGCGCGTAGGTGGACTTCCCAACGACGATCCCGACGACGTCCTCGGGAATGGCGAAGGTTTCGACGGAGCGGCAGAGGACGAAGCCGCCGGGTTTGAGCAGATAATGCTCGAGACGGCGCGAATACCATCCGCGAGAGTTCATGTGCCAATCGGAATACAAACTCTCATCGCGAATCGTCAGCGGGTGCGGATATTTTGGGTCAACGATGTCGTCACTGTGGAGCACGGTCTCGACCCACTCATCCGCCACGCGCATGTCATAACCAAACGACGTCACCCCGTACGAGATGACGCCGGGTCGGTCCATACCCTCGGCGAACGGCGTAATCATCCCGGCGGCAGCGAGACGCGTAATCTCGCGGTCATTCAGAATCATCATTCCCCCACTTCCCCCGTAGCACGATAATCCCGATGACCGCGTAGACCGCGAGGTCTAACAGCGTGTCAGCGATGCTCTCGTCAGCCGTGCCGTCACTGCCCGATCGGGTCAGCGTCAGCAGCCGGTGGACTTTGTCGCTCATGCGGACCGCCACCCCGTACAAGCCCGTGCTGCCGATTGCCCCGTTGCCGTACGCGGCATTCTTGCGCAGGTAGAGCGTACGCATCTCAAGCAGCACGCGCGAGAATTCCAACTGTTGGTCACTCACTTGGTCCACGTTGCCACCCCGTCCTCAATCATTAGAACACTCGACCTGCATATCGCGGTTCCGTTTTGCGTTCCTCTGGTTTGCCCTCTTTCCATCCGTAATCACCACCGCAATAGTCGTAGTGCATGTACCACCCGCGATCGTTGAGTTCTTTTTCAATTGCCCGAAGCTCATCATGGATTGCGCTTGCGCGTTTTTGCGTTTCTTTTCGGAGTTGCAACAGGCCGCCGACGCTGCGCTTTTCAAGTGGTTTCATCTTTTTCCCTTTTCTATCCTGACAATAGCCGATAAAGCGTTATTCATCGCATCACCAACACTGAAGAACTTAAACCACCCAGTATGCCAATTATCCGATTGTTCACTGACGATATGATAGAGGTTATTTTTGTGGTCTTTGTGCATAATTTCTACGCACCAATACGGGTTTTCTTCCTCTCCATACCCATGCAGCACAATCGTATATTTTCCTACTCTCATCCAGAGGTGTCGTTTGTTTTTCAACAATTGACGCGCTGTGGCGTTTTGCTGTTTTAGTGTCACATCAATCACTTCCACGTCGCCACCCCTTCCTCAATCGTCAGCCACTGCGACCAGCACTTCTGCGATGCCTTCTTCTAAACATACGTCCATATTTCGGGAATTTTCACATCACCATCTAAAATGTCGTTTAGTGTGATGTCGGGTATTTCCTCCAAGCCATTTAAAATTTTTTCTAGCGTAGAATCCTTACGATAAACATACTGAGAGTCATATATTGCTCTACTGTTAACTAATCTGAAATATTCTTTGTTTAACAATCTTTCTTTGTTGATAGAAATAATTTGCTTGTTTGTTACCTTAACTAGACGATGTACTAGCTCAGACTCTATAACAGCGGATAATTCATCGATGCTATACTCGGTAATATTCAATTCAAAATATTGTGTTTTGTCCTGATGTACTACAAATCTTAAACCATATTTGCTAAACCCAACAAATCCATATGAAAACGGATTGTAAGTTGGTTGTTCAGGCAAATAAACTTCTATTGTACACATCAAAACAGTGAATTGACTATGCAATATTTTGTTTGCTTTTATGTGATCAATAATTGTCTTAATTATGAGTTTCGCGTCGTTTTTTATTTGCTGTTCCATACCGCCCTCCCTTTGTCGTTAATCGTCATCCACTGCGACCAGCACGCCTTCGACGCCTTCCAATGCTTCCACCCTGCGCCATCGTCCCACAATCGCAGGAACGCTGCGTACTGTGATTGTACGTCGTCCGTGTCGGCGTGCGTCCGACCGGCAAGCCATTCGTACGTTTTGTCATTGAACTGAAAGAGTCCGCCGTCAGCCGTGCGGGATCGTGCTCGCAGCGAGTAGGTGCCGTAGGTCAGCCCGTCGCCCGACTCGCACGCGATGATGGCGGCTGCCTCCCGGGTGACGGTGTATGGCTCGACGTGGCAGACGCCGCCGGAGCAGACGAGGTACCAAAACAGGATTACAGCGTTCATAATATTCCAATCACAATCATAGAAATAATGACCGGACAGCACATGATAAAAATTAACACCGTCTCAAACATAAACCGCAAAGGAACAAAAAACTGAAAAATCCGCATCAATAAAAACATTAAAATAATTTTCGTAACTATCATTGGTAAGCCTTTCGTTGTGGAGTGATAAACTGATTTGACGCTCCGCAAATCACGGTTCCCATCGGCGCCCCCGCTTCGTTGCCGCAATTCCCAGCGCCACCCCAAACACTGCCAAGATGAAGCCAACGATGCAGCCGGCGATAAAACTAAGAACGCTCATAATATTCAAACTCCTTCAGCGTTGCATCAAGCATTCGCAGTCGAGAAAATGTCACCCGCGATTCGTCAAAATGTTCGCGGTATGCTTCAGCAAGTGAAATAAGCAGTGAAATATGCTGACTCTGTCGTGCTAATTTTTTCTTGTCTTCAAGCAGTTCAGACGCCAATGCATCGTATTTCAATTTTAAAGCGTCATACTTCTTGCCCATCACGCAGCTCCTCCACGATTGCCTCGAGCTCTTCGACCGCCACGTCCAGTATGTGCCGCGGTGTCGTCCGCACCTCGCGACCCCGCACCACGCACTCCTCGTCCTGTTCGCCCTCGTGCTCTCGAATCATCATCCATCTGCCGCTTTTCTCGACGACGTCCACGCGGTACCAAAACCGTCCAATCAAGCCCCGCCAAATCGTACGCATCCCTCAGCACCTCCATAACCATGACGACATCGTCGACACTGCGCAGGACGAGTGCGGGGTACTCGGCCCATTCGTCAAACCACGCCCGCTGCGACTTGCTCAGCGAACCGGTGGGGCTCTTGACTTCTACACAGAATAGCACGCCACGAAAGCCACACAAGAGGTCGGGCACGCCGCCGCCTGCTTGGCTCAGGTCCGAGACCAGCACCCCGTGGAATCGAAGCGCCGCCACGATCGTGGTATGGGTGCTGTCCTTCTGCTGCCGGCGGTGCCACCACGTCACTCGACACCTCCGACGTCTTGCCCGCTCTTGCCCATCATCACCACCATGGCCACCAGCTCGAGGTCAGCAGCTCGGACCAGCCACGCTTCGTACGCCGCCGCGATCGTGGCAATCTCGCCCCGCGCGGTCTTCGTCTTCGACAACCGACTGCGGAACGCGAGAATCCGCCGCCGCCGGCTGCGGTTATCCCCGGGGCCGTACGCCTCCGACTGGGCAGCCAGCACGCCGACGAAGCGCTCCTGCGTGGCGTCGGATGATTCGCGCAGCTGGGTTCGCCACGCCTCATCGAGCGCGTCCACCTCGGCAGCCAGCCGCTGCATGGCATCGACCGGATACGCCTTGCACGGCGCGCACATCACCCACGGACGCACGGCAGACGCGCCGCACACGAGGCATTTTTTTGTAGATGTCGCCTCGGCTGCGGTTCCTTCAAACAGGTCATCAGTCATCGTCATCCCCCTTTTTGCATTATCGCAGTAAATACCCCCCTTTTTCTAAACTTTTCCTTATACGCGCGGATATAAGAAAGTTTGGAAAAAGACCCCTATTTAATGCGTTAGTGCAGACTTATTGCATTTCCCCTCGTCGAAGCTGACCGCGGGTGGGGAGTGGCGTCACATTGTGCGCGGTTTCGTAGCGTTCCGTTTTGACTCCGAGCCCGATAACGTGCGTGCGATCGTCGCGCATCCCACGGGTGAGCAGCTGCGTGGTAAGCCAGCGCTGCGACTTGCGCGACGCGTCACGCTCTCCCTCGTCTTCGGCCCACTCTTTCCATGCGGCGTACAATTCAGACTTACGCGCGGTCTTGTCTTCGCCCAGTATGCACATCGTCGACAGGAAGCGCGCGACGATGTCTTCCTCGCCGCGGTAGTCGTTGGTTGCGGTCTCCACGGCACGGCAGGTGCGAAGTCCGTTCTGAAACCAGAGTGTCGCTCCGGTAACGGCCCACGACAGAATAGCGGACGCGTCCTCGCGGAATTCGCGCTCAAGGTCGCGCGGGTCGCGCCGCTTCTCGGCTGGGATGTTCGCCACGAAGGGCACGATACGCAGCCGACGCCAGATGCCCGAATCGGTGCCGCTGATACGTGGTTTGTGATTGCCGGTAATCCAGAGGGTGTGCGTCGGTCGGAAGACGAACGGAGCGCCATAGAGGACGCGCGCGACGACGTCATCGCCACCGGTGAGGTCCTTGACTCGTGACTCGTTGAGTCGGCGCCCCTCGGGCATTTCTGACGCCATGGCGAAGCGCTTCCCCTGAAGGGCAGCGACCATCGGCGTGGCGCCCTCGCCATCTTGCCGGTGATCAAGTAGCGCTTCGATGCTGGACGTGGTGGCGTAGTCTCCGAGGATGATAGACATCGCGCGCATGAAGGTAGATTTCCCGTTCGCCCCATCGCCGTAACAGAAAAACAGACAATGCTCGTCGGTCATGCCGGTGAGCGTGTAGCCGACGGCGCGCTGGATGTATGCGATAAGCTCGTCATCATTGCGGAATACGGTTTGCAAGAACTGCGCCCATCGCTGGGAGATGCCGTCATAGTTTCGGTAGGGCACGTCCACAAGCTTCGTCATGCGCAGGTCAGGATGATGGTCGAGGATGCCGCCGGTGCGCAGATTGACGACGCAATCCCCGCAATTCAGCAGCGCGGGGTCAGTGTCGAAGCGGTGCGCGTTGATGATGAGATACGGCTGCGCTTCGGTAATCATGGCGTCGATTCGTGGTGACGCGTCGGACTTTATCGCCCACTTGGCCAGCTCGGAGCTGATGCCGTGGGTGGCTGCCTCGCGGTACATCTCCAGCACCATCTCGTGGGCTTTGCGCTTGACGAGCTGCGCGTCGATGCGGGCCCAGCGTCTGCCGTCCCACTCAAGCCACGCTTTCCACTCGGGCACATAGCAGACTTTCCCGTCAACAAACCGTACCAATCGGTGCGCATTTCCGACGTCTGTGAACGCGCGGTTCTTCATGGTGGTGTCGTCATCCCCGAAATGATTTTCCATCGCTCCTGGGGCTTCTACGGGGCTGCTTTTGGCATGTTTTGGTGAAGGCGGTATATCGTCAGGCGGTGTCGGAAGATTGACCGGGCGTTCTCGACCCGATCGAAGGCCGTCGACGATTGCTTGTCGTTCCTTGCGCTCAGCGCCCTTCGCGGGAACGCGGCAGTCGTAGAGCGTGCGGATTGCCTCATCGTCGGACATTGCACGATAGCCCGCACGGTCGGCAGCTTCGAGGTAACCACCAAGCAGGCGAGCGGCAGCGAATCGCTGCGAATGACGGAAGCCGTCTGGCGCGTTTTCTATCATGCGCTTGGCAGCATCGACGCGACGGTCGATAACGGCTTTCAGCCACGCGTCACTTGTCTGACCGGTAATGGGTAGCGGGTCGGGCTGTTGCAATGGTAGCGGTTCGTCAACGTGGTAGAACACTTCATCGATGATGCCCTGCACGCTGCTGAGGTTGGTGTCGTCTGCGCTGATGGCCAATTCGGTGAATGTGAAATAGCGTGCGCGATCGTAGATTTCGACGCCGATGCCGTTGACCTTCTGTTTGAGGCTGCGCGGAATCGTGCCGGTACCGATGATGTGAATACCGGTGCGACTCGGTGACAGTTCGGCGTAGCTGGTGGACTGCGCCATGAGGTGTCGAGCATATCCAGCCTGCCGGTAGACCGGAGTGAAGTCATCGCCCAGCTCTTCGGTGACGCAGTCATCGAGGTCAATGCCGACGATGTCGTCATCGGGCAGAAAGACCATGCCGACGCCCTGACAGCGCAGCGCCTTGACGCGTGCCGATGCGAGGTGGTAGGTGGTCCACGTTGCGGGGTCGGTTGTGCTGGCGAACTTGCCCGTGGTCGCATCGATGGGCGTCTTCGATGCGTCGTAGCAGACCCAGCGTTTTTGGCGCTTAAGGTCGTCAATGGTGGTCATTTGTTGTCCTTTACGAATGATTCTAAAAAGAAATGTGTATTCCCATGAGTGTCGTATATGTTAATCGAATAAGCTGGTGGTGGAAATTTTACGTTGTGGCAAGATTCGCACTCGAATCGTATTCGAAGTGAAGGACCATCGTGATTGCCTGGCGCTTCTTTTGTCACATCTGGGTCTTCAATTTCAGCCCAAGCATTTCTATCAGTTACTAGCATTGCCCAAGGTTTGTAGCCCTTATCCCAATGATGTTGATAAATTTCAAAACATTTCATATGCATATATGCTTCGTTACAAGTTGGACACAATAGATTCATGTCCGGTCCAAAATCATCAAATGACAAACCCGTTTCTATTTTTTTCCACGTTACTCTTGATTTTACGTTTTCGAGCCAATCATTACGAACCATACGATTCCATCCATGCGGTTCGGCAGTGTTTAAAGTTTGAATATACATTTGCTCTAATAGTAGCGCGTCATCGCGATCGTCGACCTCGTCAAGCAGTTCCATGGTCATGCGGTAGCCTTCTTTGCGCAGTGCTTTGTAAACTGCGCTTTTGGGGTCGTTGTAGTGCTGCTGCCAGCGTTTCGCAAGGTCGCCGCCGGTGATGCCCACGTACTGCTTGCCATTATCCAGATGTCTGATGAGGTAAACTTTGTGTGTCACTTTTGCACCTTCCGTGTCTTCTGTTCCGTGTATACGATCGCCTCGCGAATTGCCGCGCTGGCGGTGGTCGGCTGCCCGTCTCGTTCCGACATGCGCTCGATGATGGTATCGAGCGCGCGCATCGTCTTCGCGTCGCAGGTGAAACTCACCACGTGCGTGTAGATTGCGACTTTTCCCGAGTCTTCCTGTCGGACGCGCTTGGTCCCGTGTGTTTTCATTCTGCCCATTCCTTCCATTCGATGACCGGCTCCATCAGCTGCGCGTCCATCGCGCGGACCAAGCGCGCCGCCAGCTCGGTGCTGAACAGCCACGCGTCGGACTCGTCACCGTAGCGCTTGGCCAGCCACAACATGTCCTCGAGTTCTTGCGCGCTCATGCACGCCAGCATCGCCAGCTCTTCCATCGTGAATCCGCGTGTCTTCATGGTCAGTGTCCTTTCGTAGATGACTCACACATCATACACGTGTATTACTGTTTTTGTCAATCAACAAAACAACAGCGCCCCGATTGCTCGGAGCGCTGCTGCCGTTTTCCTCTTCGGCGTGTTTATTCTACCACTTCGTGACTCGGTTTGAATTCGTATTTGTGGCGCCACGCGTAATTGCGGACGGTTTGCATCGATGCGCCCAGCTCAGCGGCAGCCTCCCAGTAGGTCCGTGTTTTGTACCATTCGGGGTCGGTCGGATAGTCGCACTTGTAATTGTAAATCCGCAGCGGGCCTCCGTAACGAGCGGCGAGGATGCGCGCGCCTTCAGTGGTGAGGCCAAGTTCAGCCGCGATTTCCGGAGCGGTTCGCGTCTGGTACCAATCAGGGTCCGTCGGGTAGTCTTTGGGACCGCGCCCGCGCTTGGACGGTGACCGTTTGAACTTCATGCCGATCGCACCGGCGTACTTCAGCGCGGTGATTGCATTGACGCCCCACAGTTTCGCTGCGTCTTCTTTTGTCCGGGCTGCGTACCATTCTGGGTCGGTCGGATACTTCGGAACGGTCGCCTTTGGTTCTGGCCAGATAGGTTCGCCCCGATGCGGCATGCCATCGACTTCGGCGATATGCCACTCGGCTTCGCCGATGGTGACTTGCAGCGCACGTGCTATCTTTTCGAGCGGCCACCCGCTTTGCAGCGTGGCGATGACGTCATCCGTGTAGCGGAGGTTCTGCGGTTCGTAATCAATCACGCGGATTCTCCAAGCAATCGGCGAGAACTGGGAACGCGTCGATGAGCTCGTCCCACGCCGACCGTGCCACCTGCTGGTGTTCGCGCTGGGTGCCGTGCCCCATGCGCAGCTCGCAGTAGTGCAACCACGAGCGAACGCTGCCGGCCATATAGAGCTTCGATACGGTCATCCCCTCTGGCAGTACGGCGCGTGCTTGCTCTTTGGCAATGCCGCGCCCGATTGCTTCGGCGTAGACTTCGCCGACAGCATCAGCGATTTTGTTCTGTGCTTGGTTCCACCACGCCGCCAGATGCGGGTCGTCCGTGTCGATGCTGTTCTGGCGGTTGCGGTTGTCTTGCAACCGGGCAGCACGGAACGCGAAGCCGAGGTCGGTCGGGTCGGCGTACCGTTGCGAGAACTCCTGAAAACTGAAGGACCGATGGCGCAGCATCTGCCGGGCGATGTCGCGCGTGGTGGTAATCTCCATCACGACGTGCGCCATCTCAAACGGGCTCCAGTGCTTGTGTTTGATAAGGAACCGCAGCAGCCGGGGAGCGGTCTCGTGTGACTCTTGGTTTTGCGGATTTGATACGCGCGCCACGTAGGCGATGAATTGCTCAGGGTCAAGGCTTGGCAGTGTCGGCACGGTTTGCGCGACGAGCTTTGCGCTGTGCATAGGTGATACCTGTCTTTCCATCTTTGGCAGTAATCCCGCGCGTGCGGAGGTAGTAGCGGACGTTTGCTTCTGGCATGCCGACAATGGCGGCAATTTCCTGAACCGTGAGTGTTGCGTAGTCGGTGATAGTGCAAAATGCATCTGGCAGCGTTTTCTTTTTGCCCTTATGACGCGCGCGGATGATGGCTGCTGCACTGTACGAAATGCCCAGCATGGCAGCCGCCGCCCTCGTCGATCGTGCTGCAAGAATCTCCGGCGTCATCTTCTCCAGCTCGTCAGGTGGGGTATACGCGCGTCGTGGTGGTCGCAGTGCATAGCGGTGTTTTCTGACCGTTGACGCCTCAACACCAAGCGCACGAGCGACGTGATCATCTTCCAGACTCGACCGCAGCAACGCCATAGTAGAGTCATCGTAGCGTATTGGTTTCGGAACGCGTGGTTTCAGTCCAAGTAGTCGACGGTAGCGGCTGATAGTCGTCTGATTCACACCTACTCGAGCTGCTGCCTCGGCTTGCGTGATGTCCGCGTGGAGCGCATCCCAAATCTTTGATTCACTGACGTCAATCATACGTGGCTTGTACTTTGGAACCATGGCCTGACGGATGCGCATGATGGTCTGTTTGCTGACGCCATGCGTACGCGCGACGTCAATATTAGGTAGGTCCAGATTCAAACAGTCCGCTTTGAACTGTGGACCCAAGCGCCGGAACCACCGGCGCGCGGTCTCTTTGGTCATCATGTACGCCATCACCACCCCTTGTCGAGCGTAATGCGCAGCGATTCCTTGCGGGTCGTTTTCTTGCGCGCGTCGATGAGCTTCTGTGCGATCGCGATGCCGTCCTTGGTGCCGTCAGCGTAGAGCTCGAGCACGATGTCGTCGATGGCGTCGGTGTCGTAGCTGTGCGACTCAGACGCCGGCACGATCGAGACCGACGCGACGCCGTCCAGCTTCGCCTTGCCACCGAGCTTGGCAACCTCGGCGCGGATGATGGCGCGCTTGTCATCCATGAACCCACCGAGCGACTTGTATTCGCTCTCCAGTTCGCGGAAGTCGCTCAGCGCGGTGATGAGGGCCTCGGGCAGCTGTTGGTCAGGCATGGTCTTTTCCTTTCGTGTGTTCTTTGTCCCGTTGGCGAATGATGCGCCGGAATTGGAAAATGCGGCTGGTAGCTTCAGCGAGCTTGTCGGTGTAGAAATTGTCCTCGTCGATTTCGGGGCGGCTGCGGATGAGAGCCCGCAGCGCTTTCGTTTCCCCGATGAGGTACTCGACCTCGCGGTCAATATCGGGCATATCCGACCACCTGGTCACAGATATGCAGACCGCACGCGCGACTGATTCCGTGATGCTCTTCGCTGATGGTGTACTGACACAAACAGTCGACCTCGATCGTGACGCGCGAGACGTCGGAAAGCAGCCACAACATCCGCTGGATGCGGTCCGGGTCGATTGCCTCAACCGGGTATTTTTCCATCTTGACCGGGATATCATGCACGGAGTGAACATGGACCCAGACGAACGCGCGACCGTGTGCGGAGGTGAAGTTTTTGTAGCTCATCGTGCCCGGCTTTCGTAGCTGAAGAGGTGCCCGAACGGCAGACCGACCGTGGCGCCCTTTTCGTTGCGGATGATTGCGTAGGTGCGCTGCCCGTGGGTGACGTCCTCGGTGGCGAGGATGTCCATGATGCGGCGCGTGAGCTGCTCGGACGGGACGGCGATGACGTCGGAGTAGTCGAGCAGCTTGGTCGTGCGGACGCTGCGGATTTCGATGCGCAGCTTTTCAGCGGAGAGGCGGCGTTGGTCGAGGATGCCCATGGTCGTG
>Ga0208546_1000178_pt1 | contig 29043 bp, 22 predicted proteins | sample DEB19_08_DNA_4_FD_184528 | JGI IMG/M metagenome (GOLD analysis project Ga0208546, IMG submission 184528) | Aqueous microbial communities from the Delaware River and Bay under freshwater to marine salinity gradient to study organic matter... | ecosystem: Environmental > Aquatic > Marine > Coastal...
TTACTTATGCTCCATCTGCTTTAATATCTACGGTAATACCTGTAACAGATACTCCATTGCTAGAATAGTATAGAGATATGCCGCATTGATTATTAGTTTTACCAGTAATAATTGGTACTACTGGATTTGTACCAGACGTTTGACTAACTGTTAGAGTAGGGACTACAGTAAATCCAGCAGCACCGTAATCTATAGTAGTATTACTAGAATTTATCGTATTACTAGTAGAAAATACTTTTCTAGTTAAGTTAACTGCATATCTAAGCTTATCCAATATAGTAGACACTTGTCCGGGTTTGGAATTTACTATAGAAACTCTAAGTTGGAAATGTCTAAAAGTAATATCAGATTCAGTTAAAGGAACCAAACCATCGTTGGTTGCAAATCCTACGAAAGCATTAGTATTAACTTGATTATTACCAGAGTAATAAACATTACTAGCAGTTGAATATCTTAAGTCTACGTTGTAAGATATAGAATTACTTGGCCCCTCAAAAGTAGATGTTAATCTGTCATTATACTGTGTTAAATTAACTAATGCATAAGAAGTAGCACTTCCACTTAAATTAGCTAATATATTGCTACCTGTAGACACTCCATTTGCAAAATAAGTATTACTAAATTGAATTATGCCTAAAGAAGAATTTGTCACACTAAGTATAAGGGCATAACTATTAGCGTTTGATACATCATTAACAAACTGTCCATAGTTCCATATAGCATAAACATTACCACTAGGACCTCCGCTTGTCAATGTTTTATTATCTGTATCATACGTTGCTATATTTAAAAACGTTGTAAGAGCGCTATCTTGAAAAAATCCAGGACTTTGTAAGGCGTCAGATACCCCAACGAGAACATTTTCTTTAAAATCATTATATGTTGAAGTAACACTTTGAATAACGTTTACACTAGATACTAACCTGCCAGTAATAAGTTGTCCTAAATCTCTTATTTGAGTATAATATACCGCATTAGCAGACGCATTAAGATCTGTAACGCCTACACCAACAGTAAATCCTGTAGAAGTACCATTAGAGTTATCAACTATACTTCTACCTGCTCCTGCTATTCCTCCATGAACAGAATTAGCAAAACTTGGATAATAATATTCAAAATAATTATTGTTAGTAGATCCAGATATATAATCATTTGCACCTGGATTATCCTCGCTGAACGCTCTAAAAGTAAATAGACTAGCTGGTCGTATAGTAGTTATAGTGTATACAGCTATATCAGATGCTTCACACTGATTACCTGTTGTATCTCTAGTTCTTAATAAGTAAGTAAAAGTACCATACTCTCTAACAGGCGCATTTAAGAAACTTACGTTAGCAAAAGCAGATCCTATACTTGTTGAGGATTCCCAGTTAGATTCTGTGACAGAACTATAAGTTCCTGTTAATTGTTTTATCTCAAATTGATATAAGTCTATTTCTAGAGGATCACCGTTTTGATCTCTAGGAACTGTCCAAGAGAATAAAATTTGATCTCCAAGTTGACTGGCTGAAAAACGGGTTACTCCGTCTGGTTTAGCAGTTTTACCCACTATATCTGCTGAGGTTTCTGTAGTAATACCTCTGATATCATTATTAAGAGGTGTAACTCTAGCATAAAAACGATAATTACCAGCAGAGGCACCTCTTTCTATATTATCAATCTTAAAATATAATTTTCCGTCTTCTGCTATACCGCTAGCAGACACTTTTACAGTAGTATAAGTAAGCAGATCAGCTCCAGAACTATTATCTTCTATTTTATAAGATATTTCATAGTCTGTAACAGATTGATTAACTATAGGAGTAAAATTTATAGTAGCTCTAACAGCAATACCAACTTGTTTATCTCTGTAAAGAGATTCAGATATTTGTAAATCTGTTACTTTTCCTATCGGTAAAGTATCAATATTTACCTGTTTAGTAGAATATGCGCTTTTTCTATTAAAACTATTCTTATTTCTAGCTCTTACAACATAACTTCCTGGGGCTATGTTTTTTATCTTTCCTTCTTTACTTATGTCTAAGGATTCAAAAGTTTTACTTAAACTTACGTTATATACTTTATAAGATCCTAATTCGTAAACTCCTGGATATATTGTGTTGTCATAGTCCAAAGTGAATGTATTAGCTGTAGCATTCAAATTTCCTACAGTGCCTTGAATATCATTAGATATATTTACGCCCGTAACTCCAGATATATTAGCAGTAAGCGATGTAGCAAATTTAACTCTGTAAATACAATTAGTAGTTAAATAGGAGTTATAACTAGGGCTTGAAGGATTGTAACTAGTCTCAGAAACAGCATAGATATTACCAGAAAATAAAGAAATATTATCTCCCGGTTCTATGATAGGGACAGTATAGTGGTTTGTTCTTACGGTAAGAACTTTTCCAGTTCCAGTCTGGACAGTAATATTAGATTTACTATCCCAAGTAAAAACACCTTGAGCTTGTTCTTGGTTATCAATATATACTGAAATTGCAGTCTTATATCTTGGTACTATGTTTATATTAACAGTAGAAGATCCTGCAACAGCTATAGCCTCAATATTAAAAGTCTTTGTAAATATATGTGAATATCCTTCTAGATACACGCTATTATTATTAAATTTAGTCTGATCTAAAAGTTGACTTATTTTTAGGTAGAAAGGAGGCTCAGGTAAACTATCTAATAAGAAAGTCTCTGGGTGGTTAGCGCTTACACTATTATTAACCTTTAAAGTATTATTACTTAAGTTAAAACTCTCTATAGGCATACTAATCTGCGTTACAATAGGATTATATCCTACATGTCCTATATCTGCACCCGTATCTGTTTTCTCATTAATAGGTATTCCTACATAATCAATACCCTTTAGGTTACCAAAAACAGCAGGGTCATCATTAACTAATAATACATTTTTATTAAAGTTTAAGTCTATTGCACTAGCTAATCCAGTAACAGTAAATTCTAAGTTACCATTTTTTATAGTTCTATCTCCAGTAACATCTACTCTATTTACTGATGTGCATAACAGAGGTATAGATCCTAGAAGGGTATTAAATCCATTTTTGCCTACCAGAGCTACTCCGATACCATTAGATATATTAGAAGTATTTTCTACGGTTATTGTTTTATATGCCATTACGATATGCCTTGTGCCAGCACTATTTCAGAGGGTTTAGCTAATTCCATTTCTGTAGCAATAGAAATTGGGTATCCGGTAGTATCAGTAGATGCATAAATCTCTAAGTCATACTGTACTGATCCATCTAAATTCTTTATAGGTCTAGGTATTACTTTTAATATAGGTGCAGGAGGTGGTATTAGAGGATTAGCTGTATCGGTATATTTAACAGGAACGTAACTAATAATGCTATCAGAATCTGTATATACGTTAGATACATATTCTGTAGCAGTTATAGTAACTAACTCATCAGTATCTCTTTCTACGTTTACTATCTTAAATAGTTTATCATTAGTGTTGGTATAGTAATTAGAAGGATCTACCTCTCCTAAAGACCATATATCACCTTTTACGGGAACATTATTAGAAGTAAAAGTACTAAAAGAAGCAAATGTTCTAGTTTGTGGTTTGTATACTTTTTGAACTGTAAGTTCAATAAGGTCTATGCCTGCATTAACATTAGAACTAGATACAGAACTATAAGTATTATTACATATATACAACTCTACTCTCTCTGTCTCTCTATTAATTACTCTCAAAGCTATGGGTTTAGTGTTCCCAGTTATGACAGAACCTGTAATAGCGGGACTAGTAAAGTGTTCTAGTATTACATTTCCAGTAGCTGTAGTAGCGTTAGCAAATACTCTTCCTCCGTAACCCCAAGCTATACCTCCTATTCTTTGAGATACTGCTATAACATCTCCAATGGTAGAGGTCATACCTTCAGCAGGCGTTTTAAAAGTAGCCTTTCTTCTGACATATTTGCTAGATGCTAATAAATACTGCCCAAACCTCATTGCCTGACTTCGTCTATCACAACCAGGTAAATCTATAGATTTTACATTTTCTATAGAATTAAGCTCAGATATAGCGGTAGGGTCGTCTATTCTTACTAACTCTCTACGAGAATGGTTTCTAGGCTCAAGATAAGATACCTCTACGCCTGTTAAAATTTCTGACTCTCTGATACCACTAATTAGTAAAGAGTTTTTTAAGATATTTGTCTCATTATATACAGCTACGGGTATTTCATCAGGAAGATCTACATTTAAGGAGATCTTTCCGCCAGAGTAGAACAGGATACCTCTAAATATAGCAGTAATCTGATTAATAATATCCATAACTTGTTTTTGGCTGTTAAGAGATATATTACAAGTAAATCTGCGCTCTATGATCTGAGTCCCTAAACTAACTCCAATTTGATTTTCTCTTACTGTGGTAAATTTACCTCTAGGTTTACTTCTAAAGGTGCCGTCTGCATATCCAGTGACTCCTGTAAATCTACCTGTCTTAGGGTCAACTGCATCACAATATTGAGCTATCTTGTAGAATTTAAACTTATCTATGTTACCTTCTGGTATTCCTAATCCGTAAGACTGGTTAGTTAATAAATCATATAGAACCCATATAGGATTCTGAGTCCATTTATAGACGAAAGTACCATCCCAGGATCCTTTATAAATTATGGGATTAGCTTCTGTAAGCTGAGTAGAAGATCCTGGATTTTCTAAGCTATATCCACAAGTAGTGTAAGAAAGAGCGCCAGAAGTAGGAGTTTCTAACTCTCTCCAATCAATTTCTCCTGTAGCTAATACAGGTTGATTATAATTACTAGGAACCTTTATTATAAGGCCTTTTACAAGCGAAGTAACAGTAGGAATAGAGCCTGAATATTCAGCAGTAGATTTTAAAGCAAATCCTAGCAGTGCTGTTCTAGGATAGACTTGTTTAGAGTTTTTTATCTCATCCCATCCAACAAACTGTATAGTATCTTGTATTTTAGAGCTATCTGAATCATCAGTAATTTTTTCAATTTTAAACTGATATCCGTTTCCACTCTTGACATTATCAGGTATAATAGCTGAGATTTGAAATTTAAAATTAGTATTAGTTTTTCCTGATATAGTTTTTTCTATTATTAAATCAGCCCCGTTTTCGTCTTTAAGTATATTAGCTCCTGTATAGTCATAAATAGTTATTTTAACACCTACAGAGTAACCACTGACATTACCGTTGTTATCCATACTTTGTAGCCCAGAGATTAAGAAATTAAATTCTAAGCTATCCCAGGCGCTTTGACTTGTGTTTTGTGTAATAACTACTTTAGGTATACTCTCTAAATTACCCTTTTTAAGACTTACTGGGGAGTTTAGTCCTTGAGGTGTTACAGTTTTACCAGCAAATCTACCTAAACTAGCTGGCAATCCTTTACCCGTAACTGTCCCTGTTGACTGTGCCGTATAGAATAGTTCAGTATTTACAGTTCCATCACCATCTATTTTTATTAAGTCGTCTATAGTAGATTCGTTAAATTCTATATCTTGAGGTCCATTAGGATTAATACGATATACTGGTCCCTCTCCTAAAGCTAAAGTGCCGAAGAAAATATCAGTAGAAAATAGAGAATTAGGCGCCTCCACAGCAGGAGCTGGAGAAGCTCCCTTTCCTCCACCCTTATTATGCACGCGAATGCCGTTGGCTATATAAGTATGATCATTTTCTACAGTAAAATTATATACTTTACTTTTACCTATATTTTTAATACCAATAATAGGTCTATAATATCCTAATCTATCAACTAAGACATCATCTATTTGTAAATTACCTATAGCTGTAAAAGCCATATTCTCATTTAAAACCCAGTGATTAGGTGTTATTTTAAAACTACCATTCCAAAAAGAAATATCTACTAGCTCATCTTCATCGTGCTCGAATATTTGAATGACTTTATTCTCTGATAGTTTACCATAATGATCAAAGCTAATTACTATATCATTTACTCGTATTTCTTCAATAGGTTTATTACCGCCAGGAATATCTATAAGGGTTCCTGCCGCGAAGCATCCTCCTTTACCTCCAGAGATAAAGGGCACATATCTACCGTTTATAATATAGTAAGATTTATACATAGCTTGATACATTAATTACATCACCTTTTTCGTGATTAATAGTATTTACATCCGCACTAATAATCTGGCCGCCAACTCTCAACATACCATAGTTTAAAGGTATAGAATTACTGCTGTCAACTGTATTTATTATACCATCGAAAGCATCATTATTTCTTCTATCCTGATCTGTTATACCTGTATCAGATCTTTTTGGCTTAGGCATAATAGCTTGTATAACTGCGCCTAGAGCAAAGCTAATAACTGTTCCTACTATTGCTCTAGTAAAAGCTTGAGCAAAAGTAGCGCTTGTTATTGACCCAAGGAGTTCACTATTTCCACAAACTAAAGGAACTACGAAACAACCTGTTTGAGTTTCTGGTATTTCATCCTGCATTAACCAACTATCTGGAAAGGGTTTGAAATCTTGGGTAAGAAGAAGTGTTTTTGTTTTATCTATGGCAGGATAAAAATTTTGTATATAAGAAGTAAGATCAGATACTTTTTTAATATTTATAGCTACTTGAGCTATATCTTCTGGTTGTAATAAGGACTTATGAAAGCGAATATTATACATAAGCTGCCACACTAATTACATCAGTTTTTTCATGACTAATACTATTTACATCCGCGCTAATAATCTGTCCAGCGACTCTTAACATACCATAGTTGAGAGATATAGATTGATTGGGATGTATAGTATTTATCTGACTATCAAAAGCATCATTATTACGTCTATCCCCAGAATCAGCAGAATCCATACTTTTAATTTTAGGTTTAATAGGGACTAGAGTATTTGAAACTATATTTCCAACTGCACTAGCTATTCCTGCTGCTACGTAAGAACCTACTGTTCCTTGAAAAGCTGTAGTTCCTAGTCCAGCAGGACCTAATATAGTTTCTCCTAATACAGGAGTAGCAAACTGTTGAAATCCGTAAGCCCCCACCGCTGCAAAAGCTCCACTAATCAAACCTCTAACGAGCGCTTGTCCTAAACTAGCACCTTGTAATAAAGAGACTGTGGTAGATAATACAAAACTTACTGCAAAAGCAGATAGAGGATCTACTCCACTTCCTTTAAAAACAGGAACTAAATAATAAATCTCACCTTCTTTAGCTAAAAATAAAAATTCTTCATTAGATAGATAGCGATTATTATGAACTATAGCTATCTCTTCTAAAGAGCTGAATTTAACGTGTTTTACTAAACGTTCCAGCTCTGGGAATAGATTTAAAGAGTTTAAAAATAAAAAATAAATAGCGTCGGCTGTCATCTCTACTTGTTTGACGCCGTTGGTATAAGGTAATAGACTTTTATGAAAAGATACAGTTACACTAGACAAGATGTCGCTCTTCTAACTCTTCATACATAAGAGATTTTAGTTTTTTATCATACCAATAAATATAGAAACGGTTATTGAACCCTACTATAAACTTGTAGCAGTCGAAAACCGTACTAGCCATATCTTCTTCGCTAGGTATAGGATTATCACTTCCTGGATGAGAGTGAACTATACCCCACGTAGTATCTTCATATTGTAATAAACTAACAGGATCTAAGATAAAATTAGTTTTTGGAGATCCGCTGATATTTTTACAAGGCACATACTCCCAGTCAGTAGTTATTATACCGCATGCCTCCCTAGGATACTCATTAATAAAATGAGTAGTCATTTGATCTTTTAATTTTTCTAAAACTGATGCCATCTATAAATATCCACCGTATATTGTTTATAATATCTACCGTAAGGAGCTATCCAACTGTTATTACCTATCATAGTTTGTAGAATTTTATCTTTACCAAGATAGAGAGCGCAGTGATTAGCAATATTGGTAGTTCCAATAGACATAATAATCATATCGTATTCTTTCGGAGTTTTAACAGACCTAAACCCAGCTCTCTCAGCACTAGGCTTACCAAACAAATGGTTATTAGTTTCTATATACCATTTTTCTTCTGGATTACTACAAAAATCTGCAGTAGATAGAGATATCTCTATACATAATTCGTGTTTATATACCCATCGAACGAGATTAAAACAATCTATACCTGTATCTGGATTATCTCCTAAATGTTTATAGGGAAATCCTTCGTATTTTAAATATCTTTCCATCTAATTATATACTTTATCTTATCTCTATATTCTTGATTAAGTTCATCAATTTTTATGTATTTTCTATGATGAATAAATCTATTTAATCCAATATAAACACCGAAATGTTGTGGTCTAATATCTCGCAATTTAAAAAGAATAATATCAAATTCTTGTATATCTGAAAGATTTACTAATTTTGCTTGATTAAGCGTAATAAATCTATCTATATCTTCGTAAGATACTGAAGAGCCCCAGTTATGTTTGAAATGATACTGAGCCATCTCTTCGATACCTTGAATATGGTATCCTTGATCTTCACATATCTTCTCTATAAGAGTCAAACAGTTATAAGTTTCATAGGGCAGGTGTAAGTATGTAGTCCAATCCATTATCTTGGTAAAGTTCCTCCTGTGCCGGGAAATCCTCCAAAATGAAATTGATTACCGCGTAATTCACAAGCCTGTAAATTTTTAGCACATACGTCTTCTGACAAAGTGTATACAGTCTCATTACGAATATTAAAAAATCCATTAGCCGTAGCTCCGTCTGCTAATAAAGTTCCATTAGATACAATTAAAGTGTTAGATCCAGGTATGAGACCTGTTCCGCCAGTAGGATACTGACATTCACTTCCTTTATACACCCAAGGACAAACATTCTTATAGAATTTACGTCTAGGTAATTGTAATTTAAAATACTGTAACCAACTGGTTAATGAAAATGTTGCAGTTTGCTCATTTAATTCACTAAGACTATCAATTTTAAAAGTATCTAGCACATAGTTTTCAGAATCACGTTCTTGATTTACTATAAATACGTTAGATCCTGGTATAAAATTAGCGCCTACATCTGTATTACATACTAGATATGGGTGATTAATAGCTACTATTTCAAATTTATTAGAACCTGTCACACTATTGGTAATAATATCTCCTACTCTATAAGGTAAAGTAGTTATCATATTAATTAAATTACTTGAAGATCCATTATAAAATTCATTAGATACGGTGCTGTATTCAGGCCATACATCGAGAAAATTGGCAAAAGTAGTTTTTATCTCTACAACAGCGCCAAGTAAATCTCTGGAATCTTGTTTTAACCTAGTCCAAGTCCCTCCTGTAGATAAAGTGGAATCATAATCAAATGCTGCATTAAGACCTCTAGCTTCTCTTACACTAGCATCGTAACTACCATGTGAAGGAACTGTTCTAGGATCTATGCCGTTTACTAATTCTCCGTTAACATAAGCAGTGGTAGATCCTGTACTATTATTACCTACAAGAAATGGGTTTTCTACAAGAGATCCTATAAGATTATCAAAGTTAGATACTGTAATAGATAGGTCATTTATTTTACCAGACGAATCTGTGCTTAAGACACCGCTGTTAATAGGATATGGTATAAACTCCTGACCACCCATATGAACTCTATAGTTTATGTCTGAGATATAATCTCCGCGAATTTCAGCGAATTTAAATGGAAAACTATAAGGCCAGACAAGTCCTGCTCCGTCTCCACTTGGATTACCATATTCATTAGTAGGATACCACTCTCCAGGATAATATATAGTATATAGTCTAACCAGCGGCTTTTGCTCAAAACTATTCTTCTCTTTAATAAACTTGCTTACGTTAATAGCACTAACCGTAGCAGTTCCTGTAGTTTGTTGAGTGTAAGTAGAAGTAGTGTTGCCTATGTCATGAGTATTAGAACTAGTAGTCTTAACTATGTAGTTACTAAATATCTGTTCACCAACATGAAATTCAGCAATCGTATTAGATAGTTTTACCTTAATATTACTAGTAGCTACATCTACATTGGCTATGATTGCCTCTGTTAGAGAAGTAACGCCTATAATAGTATTACCGGCCTTAAACCCTGTAGTTGTATTTACTTTTAATATGTAGTCGTAGTTTCTAGAAGTCATTAACTAAATACCTCTTTTAGCTTCATGCTAACAGTATAGAAATTTTGAGAAGGTTGTGATCCAGAACTAGCCACATGAGTAGTCTGAACAGGACCGTCAAAACGAACAGTTACAGAGCCGCTATCATTAATATGGCTAAGATCGAATACAAAAGATTCATAATCACCACTTCTAGCATTATAGAAATTATCTATAGCTATTTTATGAACTCCAGATATGTTTGTATAGGTAAGATTATAATTACGACGAGGACGACGACTGCGCAGACGTCTAGTCTCATATCCTGCCTGACTCTCGAAAGTTAAAGTATCAAATTGTTTATCAGTAGAGAAGCCACGATCTGGTTTTCTATCAGACATAGTAGTAAATCTTTCTACTTGCGTAGAGGTGCCGGAAAAAACTCGGATATCTAAATTAGCAACATTTGAAGCTAGTGCCGGAGATATATCTATACCATAACTACCTAAGGTAGAACTTGGAAAAGTATATGCTGATGGATTTTGAACGACACCGTCTACAGATACCATCATCTGATTTGCCTCAGCAGGAGTTCCTGTGATAGCCCATGCAGTTCTAGACCCATTTATCTGATAATTATTTCCATTATAACTAAGAACTGAGCTATTACTATAAAATATAGGAGAGATCTGAAGACTATCTTTAGTTATTTTCAGAAAATCTGGCACTGCTAAAGTTTTTATCTCTAGACTCGTAGCGCCTGGAGCTACTATAAAATTAACCGTTCCTTTATTATTAGATAGAGTATAACTATTATAGGCCTGAACTATTCCGTCAACTACTATAGCGACTTCGGCCGGAGTGCCGACATAGCGGCCTATATTAAAACTAGTAGTCAAACCTGTAGAAGTATAGGTAACACTACTTACTATGGAATAGTTATCTGGGGATACATTTGCTCCACTAGGATAATAGGATACCATTACATACCTCTCAAGGTCTTACGAATTGGACCGTTATTCTGAATATCTCTTACTACTATATCTACTATCATATCTCTTCCGTTTACAGATACCTTCGGAGTTCCCACTACTTCTTGTGAGGTTCCTTGATTATTTACATTTACCATAACATTTCCTGGAGCAGTTTGTCCAGTTGCATTCATCTGATTAAGGGTTTGTCCTCCTATGGCCATAGCGGCTGGACGACGAATGACAAACTCACCAGGTTCCAATAGTGCGGGAACTCGGTCTCTTAGACCCGCATATCCGCCAGCGGCCATGTGTTTTACAGGTCCTCCTATAGCACTTCCTGTACCTATAACACCAGGCGCTACGATACCTACGCCTGTAGGTGTTGCGTTTAATCCACTGAACAAATTGCCTATACTACTAAAAAATCCACTTACTCCAGCTCCTGTCATACCAGTAGCTCCCATAAGTCCAGAGCTTAATCCTCCTGCTAAAGCATTTGAAATAGGTTCTGCTACTGTTTTCTTAATAATAGCTTTTTGTATCTCAGTAGCAAGACTAAACATAAAATCTCTGAATACCTGCTTAGCAGTTTTAGTTCCATTTATTACGTCTGTTAGCATTGTTGTAATAAAGTCTGTAGTCTTATTTCTAAAAATATCTATAGAATCTGCTAAAGCTACAAAAAGATTATCGCTTTTAAGAGCTGCTATTTGTTTTAATAATCTTAGCTCTGCCTCTTGTCTTTCTTTTTGTTGCAAGAGTCTATCTCTTTCATTTTTTAGTTCTTGGTTTCTAATATTTAAACGATTTTCAGCTAACACTTTTTCATCTAGGGCAGCTTGTGTGGCATCCTTTGCTCTAGCAGTTGCTGCTGCGGTTTCCTCTGCTAGGCCACCTAATCTAGCGTCTCTAATTTGGCTCTGTAGTCCAGCTTGCTCATATAGACCTTGTCTTTCGGTGGCTCTTTGAGTTATTCCCGCAGCTGTAGATTCTCTTATACCTTGTAGTTGTGCATTTGTCGTACTACGTATTATGTCTCTTTGAGCACCTAAATCAGACTGATAGTTTGTGCCTACTGCTATTCCTGATCGTAAGCTTTTAGAAAATTCACTTGCTACTTTCTCGACTTCAGTATTAAAGTCAGCGGTTCCTAATCTTAGATTTGGGTCTTGTACTTGCACAGTTCTAATAGCTTGATCTTTAGCAAAAACATCAGCTATTGCTTTAGAATGTCTATCAAATATATCAGCTTGCGCTTTAATTTGTCTAGCTCTTTCTTCAACAAGATCAAGTTCTAATTTTTGTATTGCTGCTTGAGATTGTATCTGTGTAATAGCCAAGGTTTGTTGAGCTTCAGCAAGGGTATCTTCTCTAGTTAAAGAACTAACTCTATTTATATTTTCTGTTCTCTGCAATTCATATTCGGCCTGTATTCTAGCAGCCTCTATTTGACCTCTTCTTTTAACAATTTCTTCTTCTTTTTGTGCTACCTGGACTTTTTTCGCAGCACTATCTACTTCTTTTTGTGCTGCTTCAAGATTTTTCTGAGCAGCGTTATCATAGTCTACAACAGTTTGTGATAATGCAGATTCTAATTCAATAATCTGTTTTTGGAATTGAAGCTGTTCTTGTGCTTGAGGGTTAGTTAATCCAGCAAAAGCTTCGCCCAGGCCTAATTTTGCCTCTACAGGTAATAGCTGCTGTTGGGCTCTACCAGCTATAAAAATCTTGAGACTCTCTGCTTCTACATCTCTTAGCTGCTGTCGAACTTCTAAAAGCTGTTTTGCTCTTTCGATTTTAGCTACTTCAATCTCTAAAAGAGTTTTTTCTTTTTCTAATCTTTTGACACCTGCTTCTCCACGAGCTGCAGTTAATTCTACATTAAGTCTTTGTTTAGTAGCAGATATCTGACCTTTTAGATTTTCAAGAGCATTGTCAGCTTGCACTCTAGCGACGGTATTTTGTTGTATCTGTATCTCTAGTTGATTCCTTAACTCTTGAGTTCTACGCTCTGTTGTAACTCTTAAGTCTTCCATCTGACGAGTAAAAGCTACAGCTTCACCAGTAAGAGCCTTTTGTTGATTATTTGCGTTTTCTATCTCTTTGTTTAATATCGCATAAGAAGCTCTAGCATCTTCTAATTGTTTATACTGTTCGGCAGTAATATTAAGTCCCCTTCTTGAGGCCTCGTCTTGTGCTCTCTCTAGCACAACTATCTCAGATAAGTTTCTCTGCCTATCATTTTCTAGTTCCTTAATAGTTTTAGTAGAGTTTACTATATTAGATAAGAACTGTAATTGATTAGTTTTTTGTTGATCCCCTGTAAGAGCTATCTGTCCCGTATTAGACACTGTACCAGTTCTAGCAAGAGTTCCAGCTGCTTGAATAGACCCTGTAAAAGCATCTTTAAGATCTTTTGCAACTACCTCAAGAGAGGCAAGCCTATCTCTTAATACTGTAAAACGATCTATAGCATTTTGTATATCTGCAAGTTGTGAATCGTTAAACGGATTGATTTCTAATTCTCTAGTTAAAGCTTTTAGCTCTCTTTGAAGATTAGCTATACCAGCAGATATTGTATCAGCAGAGACTGTTCCAGACATCATATCTTTGTTCAGTCTTCCTATAGCTAGATTAGAATTTATTGCAGCTGTCTCAAAAACTGTAAAACCGTCTTTTTCTACTTTTTGAAGAGTTGTAGTTAAGACTACTCCGCTTGCGCCTATCTGTTTTATAGTAACCTTACTTTGTTCATCAACTCTTGTTAATCCTCTAACTACTTGATCTACTGCTTCTGTAGGTCCAATACTTAATCTTTTTTGGAATTCTTCTGCTAACTTTTTATTATTATTTAATATTGTTTGATTTGCATACCCATATGCTCCAACTATACTATCAAAATATTTTAAGTATTGTATTTCTTGATCTTCTAATATTTTTATGGTTAATCTATATTGTTCTATTTTATCCTTATCTTGTTCTTGGATTGCTAGTTTCTCAAAAGCTGTTCTCTGACTTGCATATTGTGCAACTATCTGATTTCTCATGACTTCTGTAGTTAAAAGATCTATTTCTAATTTTTTATTAGCAGCAGCAGCGGCTATAGCACGCTGACGTTCAGCGTTAATTTCTGCTTCTGGACGCGGATTACTCTGTCTTCTAGAGCTACTAGTTTGTTGATTTATTTCAGATAAACGTCTCTGATAAGCAGTTTCTATTTCCTGAAATCTTGGTGTATTTTGCTGAACACCAGTAGAGGTAATTTTAGTAGTAAGTCTATTAGCCTCACTAAGAGCTTTATTATAATTTTCAATATTGGTAGCAGATGCTCGAATAGCGTCTCCTTGTGTTAAAAAGGATGAGGCAAAAGCATCATTTGTTTTTCTACCTAAGTTTAAACTTTCTATAAATTTCTGTATTTTTTCTGCTACATATTCTATAGCAGCACTGAAAGGGTTAGCAAAACCAGTAATAGCTGAAAATAAAGTACCTGCTATATCTAAGATAGCAAAAACTGTTACAAAACGTCCTAATAGTGTCAAAGTGCCGCCTGCAATTCTACCTAGAAACTGAAAGCCAGTTGCTATAGCATTAATAGCTCCACCTGTTTTTTGTGCAGCACCACTCAGCCCACTGTAGGACTGACCTAATTTACTATTAGTTTCTGTTAGTTGAGCTGTAATAATATTTGTTTTAGCTATCTTTTCATTTGTCTCTTGAATTTTTTGTTGACGATCTGCTATAAGTGCGGTTTGTTGAGGAGTTAAGACACCTCCTGCTGCTGGTTGTATAGTTTGTATTGCTGTTTGTAGCTGAGCTATTTTAGCCCTTCTACCTGCTTGTAATCTTTCTTGTTCAGCTATCTGAGCATCTAGTGCCTGTCTAATTCTTGGAAGATCTGCAGGAGCAGGGCCCTGGGCCAGTAGCCCCAGTGTTTCTCTTGTTTGTTTTTGTATATCTCTAGGTCCTGCAAGACTTTTACTAGATAGTTTATCAGCCGCTACTTGAGCCTCTGTTATTGATTTGGTGAAACCTTTAAATTCTCCCGTAGCTCTAGTTAACCAATTAGTTGTTGTAGCGGCAGCACCTTGGATAGATTTAGTATAAGAAGCAACTCCCTCTTTCGTAACTTGACCTAATTTAGAAAATATCAAAGATCCGATAATAGCTGCTAAACCTGCTAGATTAGTTACATCTTTATTAAAAAACTCAATTATAGGATTTAAAATAGTAGTTAATACTTGTCCTAATTTAATAGCTAAATCTTGTAAATTAGCTGCAAGTCTATTAAGATTCTGAGAGCTATCTGAGATAGAAGTATCTACGTTTCTATACTTATTAGTTCCCTCTTCGATAACAGCATTGGCAAAAGCCTGACGACGTTCAAAGTTAGTTAAAGTCGAGGCTGCCTTTCCTACTTTTGTAGCGTAGCGCTCTACTGCAGGCTCTATACGAGTAAAAATACCAAGTTCGTCTAAAAGTTCAGGCTCTAATTTACCTACGCCTCGTACAAGTCTCTGTAAAGAGTCGGTAAGGTCTCTACCAAGAGCTTTAGAAGCTCTAGTAGCAATATCACTTAATTGCTCGATTTGCTCTCCTCCAAGTCCCGCAGACAAAGCAATACCTGCGTTTTGCGCAGATTCAGTTAGAGATAACTGGTTACGAGTTATTGACTTAATTGAAGATATGATCTTTGGCCCGTCTTGTCCAAGAGACTGCGCTAAAGAACCTACACCTTCTACTAAGGCTTGAGAACGAGCGGCAGCACTAAGAGCACTAAAAGACTGTTGTAAAGCAAAGGTAGTTGCGGCGGCGCCTGCATAAGCTGCGACTAGTCCTCCTAGACCGCTAGCCTGAGAAGCAAATTCGCGACCAGTATTGGTAGACTGATTAGCAAGTCTGGTTTGTTTCTTACTAAGTTCGTCTATTTGTTGTCCGGTTTGCGGAAAACCTTGTGTAGTTGATTTAGTTACTATAGTATTTATAATACTAGCCACTCTGTCTCCTTGATCTTAAGTTTTCGTGATGCTGCATATACTGATTAATAATATATGTTAGCAGTTCAAATACCTCTCGTCTATCTTCTATTTCATAAAAATCAAAAATGTCTCCTATACCAGAAAAACTTTTACCTAACCAAACACCATTCATACCTTCTATCATATCTGGTAGTACAGAAAATAGCATAAGAGCCTGTTGAGCTTCTAAAGATAAATCTCCTGGTTCAATAGGAATATCTTCCTCAACAGGCTCTTTGCCCATTTGTCGACATATTTCAAAATATTGTTCTTTAGTTATGTTACCTCCAGCAAAAGTCTCCCGGAGGTAACTACTCAGTTTTTTACTGTCGTTTCTCTTTTCTTAATAGAGAAAGCTTCTAAGTCATTTACAGTATCAGTAATGAACTGATCAAAAATACTACTATTTTTTAGTAGTTCAAGAGCTTCTTCTTGAGAATAAACAATTTCATCTTCTGGATTTAAAGAAGATATATCGGCTGGTAGTAGTTTTGGTAGGTGCTTAATCTTTAAGCCTTTCCAGCCTTTAATTACGCGTTCAGCGTAAGCCTCAACAAACTTGTCATTATCCACCTCCTCTTCTCTTTGGCGGGTGCGTTTGTTGAATTTGTACACTAGTGCCTGATTTCTAATTTTTACTAAGTCTTCTCTGGGAACATAGCTTATTGTAACTACGAATCCATCAACATCTGGGAAGTCAACATCAATAGTTTTATCCCCAGAAACAAGTAGTGATTTAATTTTAGACATTTTTCCTCATAATTTAAAAATAAAGTGGCGCTTACCGTTTGATCGACGCACGATCGGATGAGGGGATCCCGAAAGATTGTCGCGGTAAGCGCCTTTGGTATTAAGTTAACTAGCCCCTCAACTAGTTAAATGTTACTTCTTAGCGTATAGGTCTACTTCACCACCGGTTGTAACGGTATTGACTGGTTCCTGTGCTTTGAAGTTTACTGATATTGAAATAATATCTTCAATTCCGTGAGTTGGAACGTCAAATACTATTGCAGGCATATTGAGTGCTAGGTATGGAGCAGTAACTCCTCCAACAACTAGGTTTGCATTTGAGAATGCAGTAGGAGCTGGGCGACGATCATTAGCTAGATCACGTAGGAATTGAGCAGAATCTCCGTCTGCACCACGTAGGTAAGCAGTGAATGATCCTGTTACTTCTCTAGAACCCGTGAAGCTACCAATAGGGGTATTGACCTTTGATAGTTCTTCTGGAGTGATGAAGGTGATATTATTGTTATAGTTGAAGGTGAGAGCCGTGATTGGGAAAGTATAAGTTGTTGAAGAACCGCCTGCAGGCTGAAACTTAACAGTTAGGCTTGAAAGTCTATTCTTAATGAAGCTTGCAGTAGAGATTGTTCCTGCTACGTTCCACTGATCCCAAGGTTGATAAGAATGAGTTGCAGTAGTTACGTAAGCATTGCTGTTAGCGTCTATTGTGGTTCCATTATTTAAAATACCACCAAACACAGATACTGCATTATTTCTAGGAGTACCAGTTAGTTCGATTAGGTTAGTGCCAAATCCAGACCAAGTAGTAGTAGCAACTGCGTCAATAGCAGCGTCTACTGCAGCCTGATTAACTGCTGTATTAGATACCTGATATATAACGTTATCAAGTTTAAAATACAAATTATAAGCAGTAGATGTACCGAAATTAGGTGTATGAGCAGCAGTATTACCGCTAGCATTTCTAGCAGCACTAGCAAACTTTCCACCTGCCTGCCATACGCTAGTAAGCTTATTGGTAGTATAGGTAGAAGTATTTGACATAAGAGCTTGCCATAGATACCAATCTGAGGTAGGCATTGAATTACCTGACGTGTGAACCAAAGTACCGCCAGTAGTATTTTCAATACCAGTTGGACGGATATATGCTTGGAAATTCCACTCTACAGGGTTCATTGCTGTTTTAAAACGCTTACTAGAGCGATCTGGTGTAGTACCGCTCTCTAAGCTGTTGATGTCCTGAGTAGCTGCAGCCTGTGACATTGCATAACCTGCAAGGATTTCAACCTTCCAAGTATTTGCCGGTGTCATTGCTGATACTGCGTCTCCATCGTTAAGACTTACAGTAGAAAGGAACACTTCACTATTTCTTTGAAGGTTCAATGTTTGTGCCATAATTAACTCCTTAATATAACCCTATGAGTTAGGCGGTCCCTCTTATATTTTATAAGTATAACACCACTTACTATAGGGCGCAAATAATAAAAATTTCAAATGTTAGAATCTTGTATATATATTACTAATGCTCTAATCTCTGCCACTCCATAAGGATCCATTATACCTTCATCAGTAGACAGGGACTCTACTCTGCATTCGGTTACGTTTAAACTTTTAAAAGAAGGACGATATTTCATAGAATCTATAATATACTGTACATCCTGAGCAAGATCAGCTGTAACCTCTATAGAATTATCGTCGCTATACACATAACCTCTAATTTCTAAAATAAAACTACAGAAAACTTGTGCATCTCCTATTCTGCTTCTAGTTTCAGAACTCATAGGGTAACAATACACACTAGGAAAATCATTTATAGTATTTAAGTATTCTTGTTTTGCAAAAGCGTTGTTATTAATGTTGGTACAAAAAGTATAAGGGCTGCGAGGACTATTAGGTAAACTTTCTATGCCTCCGTCTATCAGCTTGAGAGCTGTGACTATTTCATTTATAATTTGCCTGCGTTTGCTACTCATTAGTCATCCACATCATATATTACCAGTACTCTAATTTCTCCAAGACCGTATGGATCTAATAATCCAGAATCAGAATCTATCGAGGATACTTCTGCCGATATAATTCTGCTATTTTGGGTAAATTTAATTCTTTCTAGAGCATGGGTAATATCTTCTATTATATCTTCAAGTTTATACATACTATTTTCTTCATATGTATATACTCTTACCACAACTTCCATTGATCCTTGAGTATTTGTTTTAGAGTTATAAGAGTAGGTTTCTACGCCTCCCTGTACATATATACTAGGAAAATCATTTATTTGGTCTATATATTTCAATCCTTTAAATACGTTTTGAGATAAATTAGTTTTAAAATTATAACCATAGGAACTAGTTGCACCGTCTATAGTTTTAAGTTGTGCTATAATAAAGTTAATTATTTCTCTACGTCTACTAGTTGCCATATTATAAGCTTCGCTCTGCTTTTACGAGATTGAATCTTTTTGAAAATAGATTTCTAGTCACAGAGTTTAGTGATGAATCTATAAGATCTCTTGGATTTCTACTAGTAGTTTCATGTATCCAATATCTAGGATCGTAGTAATATTGCATAGCTTGAGAACGCATATCTGCTATTACTTTAAGGCTCTGTACAAATCTTCCGGTTCTATAGGTTAAAACTTTTCTAGATAGAGGAGGGCCTCCAACAGGACCTATGGGCATTCTACGCATCATCTCTCTTTGAGTAAGAGCAGTTATAGTATCATTAGTAATAAAATCTCCCATAGAAGGTTGCTTAGTTTCTCTTAATAATCTTCTAGCAGGAGCAGTTCTACTTGTAAAAGCGGAGCTTTTACGACGGGGTATATTTACCCTAACTTTACCTTGTGGTATACTTCCAGCAGGAACACCGTCTTTGCCTAACATAGCGGCATAAAAAGTAGCAGATATATTTAATTCCTCTTTAGAACCTCTTCTTTTATATTTGATAATCGATTCTTTACTCTCAAATTTTTCTAATTGATTCTGAATAGCAAAAGCAGCTGCGGCAAAATTATCTTTATCAAATTCTGCTAAAATTCTTTTTTCTATAGGAGTTTTTATATATGGATAAAAAGTTATGGAAACAGGAGAATCTCTTTTAACTTTCATATAAAAAAACTTAGAATTAAAATAGTCATCTCCACTAAAAGTTATTTCAGCTACTTTTAAAGATGATATAGTAGTACTACCTATACCTCCCACTATTACAGGCCATGTAACTAATACATTTTTTGCTTTACTTTTTAAAGCCTCAAAGCTTTCTCGCTGATTTTGTTTCAAATAGTCAAATAGGTTTTGGTTAGGAGATATAGAATTTAATTCTTTAACTATACTAGCTGCTTGATCATATAATAAATTGTTTGTAGTGTTTGAGAGTTCAGTAATAGGTAGTGGTTGTCTAGAAGCATAAAATTCTTTTCCGGCTTCTGACTCTTTAAAATCTTCTACTATTTGCTTCTCTTTTTTCTTACCAACCACTTTCCCTTGGAAATAAAGTATTTTAGAAGGTGGAACTGTATAACCCTGTGTAATTCTAGCAAATTCACCTAAATAATCGAAGTAGCTTGTTATTACAGGAGTAGTTCTAGCTCTAATAGCTGCACCACCAGAGGTTGTTGGAGCTGTTCTGAGAACATCTAATTGAGAAGCGGTAATGAGTCCTGTTTTTTGTAATACATCAATAGGTACAGCGGCTCCACCTATTTTTATGTCACCTTCAGTAATAATTTTAGCTTTTAACTCTATATCTAAAAGATTCCCAGGTCTAGTACCTTGTTCTTTGGTGTTCCAATTAACTACGAAATCCGGTTCTTTTCCTGCACCTCTCCTAAAATTTATTTTAGATTTTTTTTCCAGATACCTTAAAACAGCGGGCTCTAATTGATCCCTTCTAATAATGGTCTTTTGACTCGCACTAGTTGCTTTTAATACGTCACTATAATACGATATTAACTCTTTGGCATCCTCATCTTGTGTAGATATTATTGATAAAGCAGCTCTAAAATCCGCCATTACATCACAATCCTATAAAGATCCAACACGCGACGAATATGCGGAGCAAACCCACCTGTAAATTCAAAAGATGAAATACTTTCCCCTTGTAGAGAAACCGCTCTATTTTCTAACCCTTTATGTAATTCTTTAATATAATCTAAGGTAACTAGTTTAACATCAGAAGGTATAGTATCATATCCACCGTTGTAAGTAATTTTTACACCATGTGTATAGTTATAAAACTGTTTAACACCTAAGATACTGAGAGTCTCTCTACCTGTATCTTGTCCAACGTGTTTAGTTATTTCTCCAGTAGCTCCATACCATGTATACTGTTCTCTATTTAAAGATGAATCATAGGTAGTAATAGCATCTTTAGAACCGTTAAAATGCATTAATAACGTAGTGTTTGTATCTGTTGAATATGTGTAGGTTTGTGGCACAAAGTTAGCATTGGCTCTGTAGCTATTTAGAGACATTCTTATCTCATCTAACTGACCTGAGAAATACTGTTTATCTGCTAAATTTTGTCTTCCTATCTCTACAGGCGCGGATAGGTTAGGGAATACATTAGATACTGTTACTACAGGACTTACTAAAGACCCGCCTTTAAATATTCTGCAACCGTTATTCTCATCTCTAGAAAACATAACATGGACATATTGATTAGCAGTATAGCCAGTAGTAGAACCATTAGCTACATAGGCAATTTGAGTTCCGCCTTGCTTAGCTTCAAAAACTAGTCCTTGTGTGTTGCTAAAGCCAAACTTCCAATAGTTATTACTGTCTTCTACTTGTGAGAAAAGGGTCTGAGAGCTGACTAAAGTATTAAATCTAAACCAGCCTTCAACCGCAAAAGGTAAGCTATCAAACCAGAAATCATCGTCGTCTGTTAAAGACAAATATCCTCCAGAACCGTTTAACTGACCGGATGAAATTCCATATTTTACAAATCTAGTTTGAAGACTAAACCCTGTATTAGAAGTAACTGTTTTATTTACTCTAGAAGCGTCAACTATCGAACTGTCTATTGTAGGACCGTCTAAAACTTGATACTGTCTGCCATCATATTCTAAAACCTGATGAACATTATTTACGGGTATGTTTTTAACAAATAAGCTAGAGGTTCCGCCGTCAAATATCTCAGTATATGAATTAGAAGAGAAAACTCGCCCACAATAACTCTCTATCACAGAGCAGCCATAGGTAATTAGATTTGCTAATCTACCATCATGCTCTGTGCTGTTAATCTTAAGATAGTTTTTAACTTCTGCTAGAGTTACATAGTTTGCCATATTTTCCTCTAAAAAAAAGAGGTAGCCATTATTTCTAACAGCTACCTCTCACTTGATTATCAGTAGACTAATCTTATGAAATTAGTGCTGATACAGTCTTTACCGTATTACCAGTATTTGCTCCGCCGCTTCTGCTTGCAATTACTTGAACTGCCTTTAGAGTGGCGTTTGCTCCAGTGAAATATGCATTTGAAGAGGCATTTAGAACACTGAAACGAACGTTTGCAGATACTACTGCATTAGAACGGATTGCTCTGTCTACTGCACTAGCGTCGCAACGATCAACTACTAGAGCTACTAGAGCTTGGTTATCAATACCAAAGTCTCCATTTGTGAAGGTTACGTTTTCAAACCTTACAGTTCCTGTAGCACCGTTGGTAATAAATACGCTACGGCCTGTGCTAGCAGCTACACCGCTATTTCCGCTTAGTGTTACATTACGGAAAATATTAGTGTTTGCAGATGCGCCACCTATAACTAGGTTTGCTAGTACTACGTCTGTTGGGTTGCCGATGCCTTCGAAAGTTAAACTATCTAGATTGGTAGTTCCCATTTCGTAAACACCAGGCATAAATCTAATTGTTGATCCGAAGTTTAAAGCGTGTGATGGAATTTCATCAAAAGTCTTAAACTGAGCATTGTAGCTTAGATCGGCATCAACGATATGTAGGAATTTTTGTCCGGCTCCTGCCATTTTGTTTCTCCTTATGGGTAGTAGGTAGTATCTCTACTACCTACTCCCGTGCCTAAACTACTATTATGCTCCAGAACGGATTATTGATGCCATTGAATACTTGGTTGCATCAAGGGCAGCACTTGAGTTAGTTGTTAGTGCCTTCATGTCTAGGCGTGTGCTCATGTAGATTGCAGTTAGCTGACGACGTGGATCGTATTCGCTCTCAATCTCCATTGCACGGCGCTCAGCTACTAGGAACCCTGGCTTGTATACTAGTAGACCGATGTGACGGTCTGCACCGCCTACAACGTCTAGGAACTCAGTGATCATAACTGGAATTCCGTATACAGCTCCAAGAGCACCTGTTAGATAGGTTGCGTTTGGACCGAACTTATCAACTGTGCGGAAGTCTGAATTTGATACTAGCTCGTTATATCCTTCAATAGTTGTTAGATATACTAGGTGATCTCCTAGCTGTAGACCGTATTTACCTAATTCGGCACGTGCGCTAGCAATGTTAGCTGGGGTAGCCTTGGTTGAGTTACCGCCGGTCTGAACACGGAGACCAGAGATATCATTGGCTAGGGTTGCAATTCCCTTGAATACTGCAGCATAACCAGTTCCTGCTGTGATAGCATTAGTTGGTGAAGCAGTGAACCCGCTTAGTGAACCGTCACCGCGTAGTAGAGCCTTGTCGATTGCACGGCCCATACGACGCATAGAAGCGGTACGTAGGAAGTCTAGTAGAGGAAGAATTGTATCTTCTTCTTCGTCCTTAGCTAGGTGTGTTGTAGCCATGAACTTGTGAGGTGTGAAGTCTACAGACTTGATTGTGCTCTGGTTTGAAGTTGGCACGTTGGTAGCGTCGGCAATACCTGTGGTATATGTTCCGCTAGCGAACTGTGCTACATCACCATCGGTGTCTTCGTCAGCAACTGGGACTCTGAAAGTCTTTGCGTCTACTGACATACGACGTAGCATTTTAGCAACAACTAGTTCCTGCTGTAGTTCAGTATAAACATCTGAGCTAAAGTTTGATAGGAACTGATCTACAGTTGTTACTGCCTTCATACGAGCACCTAGCTTGGTGTCGAATACAGATTCCTTGCGAAGTGCCTTAGATAGTAGGTAGGCATTAGCAAGTTCACGCTGAGTGAACTGAGAAGCACGTGACTGCTCCTGGAATACCATCTTGCTGTTCTGTAGTGCAGCAATTTCGTCTTTGTACTTCTTGATCTGAGCCTGAAGTTCAGCAGCCTTTTCAGATTCACGAGGAGTATACTCACCGTACTTATCCTTTGCGTCTGCTTCCTTGATGATAGCTTCACCAGTCTTTTCAACTAGCTCAGCAACACGAGGCTCGGCAACCTTAGCTGTGGCAGTAGCCTCAGCCTTGGTTTCAGCAGTAGAACCAATAACAACTGGTTCGTCAACAGCCTGAGTAGCCATATTTAATTTCTCCTTTGTTTGAGCTTCTAAATGACCGTGAAGCTTTAGCATTATTTGTCGCATAGATGCTTCACTGTGCTCAATTTCTTTCAATTTATGAATAACTTGACAAATTCTATTTGCGACTACAAAGTCAGAATCAGTCCAGTTTTTAGTAGATACTAAGTTTATTGTTTTGTTTAATTTTTCTTGTAGAGTTGGGTTAGTTTTTACTAGGTTGTCTGTTTTGAGATCATATAGATCTTTTTCGGTTACGTTATTTAAGTTTTTAAAGTTTGTTAGGATAGTCTGTTTTGTATCTTCATCTAGACTGAGTTCTTCGATCTCTGCTAGCTGAATATCAAAATTTGTTCCTACATCCCATATATTTAACACTTCTAGGGAAGTAGCGTCAATGTTTAAAATTTTATCAAGATGCTGTCCCTGTAAATCTACTTGTTTAAACTGGAAACTTGGACTATCCGAAGTAGCAATCTTAGTAATTACATACCTCTCACCTTTTAGCTGAACAAATTGTCCATTAGCTAGTGCTCCAGTGCTTGCGCTTAATAGATTTACAAAAGGAATTGGCTCGTAAGGATCTGTTTCTTCTACAGTATCTTCTTCGGCTTGTTCAGAATCTTTTGTCTCTACTGTTTTCTGCACAGTATCTTCTGTTCCACTCATTAAAAAGATATTAGGAACGCTTTCCTCTTCTTCGTCTTCTTGCTCTGCGTGAACCGCGGTAGTAAGAATTCTGTGAGTGTGGCCTTCTGCAGCCTGAATTTGGCCATTAATTATCTGATGAACGTGCTCTCTAGAATCAGAGCCGAAAATAGTAGCGCCATCGTCTGTATCTGTCATTTGGAAAATATGATAGTGTCCCATATCACGAGTAGTTATACCAATTCTATATGGGCCTTCGTTTTCTAAGATAGCTTTCTCTTCTGAAGTCATAGAAGCTTTAATCTCTTCTTCTTCTTTTGCATCTTGAACTGGAAAAGACTTTTTAAAGGTCTCATACTCTTCTTGATTTTCAAAATTCTTCTTTACAGAGAAAAGACTTTCCTGGTTAGCAGGAACACTTACAACGCTGATTTCTAGTAATTCAACATCAGATATAACGAATGTATCGTTAGCCTTATCTAGTTTTCCGTCTTTTACTAGAAAACCTACGCTAAAACTTTTTAGGGCTCCGTCTTTTATGAGACTATGAACCCCGTGTAATTTTTCAGCAGCTTCACTAACGGAAGCCTCAATGAACATACCTTTTTTATCAACAGTTACTTTGTCTACTCTGCCGATCGGATTTTCGTGTTTGTGCTGATATAATAAAACAGGATTCTTACGAAACCTGTCTATTCCCTTAGCCCATGCTGCTGGAAGTACAACATCACCTGCGCGATCCTTATCTACAGTATTAGCATAGCCAGCAATTTTTAAACTTTTGCTACCTGTTTTCTTCTGTACAGAATTCGCTTCAAATGAGGCACTTAAGTAAAATTTCTTATCCATTAGTCGATCCTTGTGTGTTTGTATCCTCTAAGGGAGTAGCTGTTGTAGGCTCTGTTCTATCTTCTTCTACCGGTCTACCGCCCTGAGAAGGGTCTGTAGCACTACCTACTATATTTTGAGGCACTCTTATCTTATCCATTTCTGGATCTGTAGATCTTGATAGTCTTAAACCTTCTCTAGCTTCGTTAGGAGATATGATACCTCCATTTACTAGAGTAGTATAATACATAGCCTGAGTTTTATTATCTGGTTGTAGAGCAGAGATCGCATACTTATCTGGATATATTTTTACATCTCCCGCAAAGTATAACTGAAAGGCGCTACAATAACTATGTAGTATAGGTAGAACAACGTGATTATATAGAAGTCTTTCGTTTACTTCTATGTTAGCATTATTACCGCTTTTTAATAAGACATAAGGTACACCTAACGCCTTACACATATCTTGCTGTAATCTATCAACTGAAGCTTCGAAATCTAGTTCTCTGAAATTGATGTTACTAAACTTTTCAATTTTCAAACCACCGTCTAGGATGGCTGGACTTCTAGCTCCCTGAAATACGTTAGAATAAGTATTTCTCCAGGCTTCTAGTAGTCTTTCTTTTACCTTCTGACTTAGTACAGAATCTGTCTGTAAAACCATGCCAGGTATTGCATTATTTTTGAAGAACTGTCTTTGGAAGTCTGTTAAAGCATAATACAGCTCTATCAGTCTTCTAAGAGGCTTTAACCTAGAGGAACCTCTAAAGATTGAATCTTCATTATCTGATTTTACATGGATAATCTCATCCGGGTCAAAGTTTATATTATTAACTTTTGGCTTATCAAAACCGTAAAGAACCGAACCACTTCTGAGTTGATATTGATAATTTTTAACGAAAGTCTTTTCATCTGGCTGAATAGCTACTTCGTTAGCAGGTAATGCATATAGAGATGTTCCATCATAGTAAAAAAAGGCATTACCATCTAGCATAAAATCTAGGAAAGATCTGCGAAATATTCTATTTCTATCTTCAAAAGGATTAGGAGTTATATTTAAAAGTTTATTTAGTTTTTTAGGAGCCGCACCGCCATCTATGGTCAATGGCACATTTGCACAAGCGTTGATAATAATGTCTACAGCGCGACGTATTACTTCTACGTCACGATAAGCTCTTTCATAATCAACTATTGTTTCAGGTACTTGATAACCAGCGTCTCTAGCGATAGAGGGCTGAACTGGATTTAGCTTTTCAGCCACCCATGCTCTAGTACGTCCTAAAAATGTATCACTCAAGGTTATACCTCATACAATATGATAACAGTGTATAATATTGTTGTCTAAACTTTTTTATTTACTTTGTCTTATCCGTAGATACTTACTTTATTTTTAGCGTGTGTATAGATAGCGTATCTAAGTGCATCACAACAATGAGAAGCCCAATCATGTAGAGGTTTTTCTTTCTCACCTCTATCATTCCATCTATATGCACACATAGACTGATAGGTTTTAGGAACCGTAGAGCTAAAAACTAATCTATTATGTTCAAGTAAAACTTGTAAATGCGTTATACCTTCATTTTGATATTTATTAGCGTTTTCGCAGTAAATATCATATTCATATGCAAGGTCTGCTTTCATTTGCTGAGCCGCACTATCTATGTAGATAGAATTAACTCCCCAATGATCTATAAGTTCTCTAAAATGTTCTGCATGAGTAGAGGTAGTAGCTTCTTTACTAATATACTCATCTACTACATAGAAATTCTCACCATCTGTAGCCACTACTAAGAATACGGTTTCGTCTCTATATCCAAGGTCTAATCCACCGATAAAATCAAATCGACTATCTTTAGGTTGTATATCAGACAGGTCTAATAAATGTCTAGTCTCATCCACTGCATATATCTGACCTTCGAAAGTAGACCACTCACATTCATACTCTTGTTTAAAGAGCTGTTCAGACATAATACTACGAGCTTCTTCGATATCCGTTATTGAAAGACGTGGATTAGCTCTCCAAGTATATAGAGAGCTACCCCACTCAGAATAGCGCTCGTCAGGACCACGATTAAAATACTCATAGATGTAATTGTTTTTTCCGCGAGGAGTAGTAATAAAGAGAGCCCTAGAATCATTAAAGGTAGAAAGAGCAGGGCGTAAGTCTCTGGTAAAATACTCATCATCATCTATGACTGCTGCCTCGTCTACAATTAAAAAATTAGCTGCTCTACCAACAAGAGAGTCTCTATTGTTAGCAGAAAGCAGCCTAAACGTAGAACCATTAATAAGTTTTATTACTTTATCTTTTTGATTGAAACGATCACATTCTATCTTAAGTTCTTGTATTAAATCTGTTACATAATCCCAAATAATAGAACTTAGGGTAAAGTTAGGAGCCACTACGATAACCTGTTGATTAGGCTCGAGCAGTTTAGCTAGCGCAAGGATAGATGCGCCAAAGCTCTTACCTGTACGACGCGCAGCAATATGCACCCAAAATCGGTGTTCTTCAAGGCCTTTAAAAAGACCCCATTGAGAATCGTTAAATATTACTTTTTCATCTCTAGCATACCTAGAGGGTATTTTTTCAAGTAACTTCTGAATATTAAGTTTAAAAAACGGCATTAAATAAGTCTAAATGTTTTGAGTATAAAAATGAAGAACGTAAACGCTCCTGCTCCTGCTCCTAATAACCAAACTGTAGTAGAGATAGATGTTTTACCTTGCACGGCTATAGTAGACAATGTTTCTAGTTTAGCGGCAAGAGCGGCTATCTGACTATTACTAAATTCTAATTTTTCTAAAATCTGTTCATATCTTAAAGTGCATAGAGCCTCGTGAGTCTCTAATCTAGCCTTATTATTGTAGGCAATTTCTTTAATCTTATCTACATCATCACTCATTGTAAATGCCTCATAAGTTCTTTGACAAGATGGCTTCTAACAACATCATCTTGATAAAAACGTACTATTGATACGCTGGCACAATTAGATAATCGTCTAACTGCCCACTCTAAACCATTATCGTGTCTAAGATCACTTTGATCAAGATCGCCAGTAATAGCTACTTTTACACCCTCACCAAATCTGGTCAAAAACATCATCATCTGATCTCGAGTACTATTTTGGGCCTCGTCTAGGATGACAAAGCTCTTATTAAAAGTTCTACCACGCATGAATGCTAGTGGAGCTAGTTCTATCTCGCCAGACTGTATCATCGAATCTAGCTTCTTAACGCCAAACCTCTGCTCAAGGCAGTCGAACAGAGGTCGCATATAAGGATCTAATTTTTCTTCAAGAGTTCCAGGTAGAAAGCCAAAACTCTCATTGGTAACTGCAGGTCTTACTAGGATAATCTTATCTACTAGGCCTCGCTCGTATGCCC
>Ga0208546_1000181_pt1 | contig 28816 bp, 30 predicted proteins | sample DEB19_08_DNA_4_FD_184528 | JGI IMG/M metagenome (GOLD analysis project Ga0208546, IMG submission 184528) | Aqueous microbial communities from the Delaware River and Bay under freshwater to marine salinity gradient to study organic matter... | ecosystem: Environmental > Aquatic > Marine > Coastal...
ATATTCAGCTGGTTATTACGGTTATATCTGGAGCGAAGTTCTCGATGCCGACACAGTTGAGTGGTTTAAAGAGAATGGTGGGCTTACTCGCAAGAATGGCGATCACTTTAGAAAGGCATTAATGAGTCGTGGTGGATCTGTGGATTCGATGCAGATGTTTCGAAACTTTAGGGGTCGAGATGCAGAGATTGAACCACTGCTCCGTCGCCGAGGCTTACTTCACAATGACTGAAACCCTGAAACCAGTTGTTGTCCGCGTCGCCATTCTCAACCTCAGTTATTTTGTTGTGGAATTCTATTTTGCGCACCGATTTAATTCCGTGGCGCTATTGTCAGATAGCCTTGATTTTCTTGAAGATGCCTCAGTTAATATCTTGATATTTCTCGCATTCTCTCTTTCAGTAAGATGGCGAAAGCGGTTAAGTTACATATTTGCTCTATTGCTTCTACTTCCTGGAATTAGCTTCATTTTCAATGCTCTACAACAGATTTCAAACCCAGAAGCACCAGTCGGACGGGGCATGAGCATCGTGGGCGCCGGGGCTCTTGCTGTGAACTTTTATTGCGCACTCATCCTGAAGAAGTTCCGAGAAATCAAGGGTGGATTGGCAAAGGCAGCATATTTCTCGGCGCGCAATGACGCCGTTTCAAACGTTCTCATCATTGTGGCTGGATTGATTACTCTTGTGTGGGTGAGTGCTATTCCAGACTTGGTGGTGGGCGCCGTTATATTCATCATGAATGCCGATTCAGCCCGAGATATTCTGGATGCTGCTCGTGCCGAACATAAAGAAAGTTCGATTTAACAATGTTAGAGGCAATTTTTCTGGGAATCATTCAGGGGCTCACTGAGTTTCTTCCCATCTCTTCAAGCGCACATATAAGAATCCTCGGAGAGTTTCTACCTTCAGCTCAAGATCCCGGAGCAACCTTTACTGCAATTATGCAGATTGGTACGGAGATGGCGGTTTTGCTCTTCTTCTTCCAGCAAATCAAAGAAATCATGCGAGGTGGCAAACTCGCAAGACTCATCATTCTGGGCTCGATCCCTATATTTATTCTGGGATATCTCGGCCAGGAATACATTCGTAGCAACTTTAGATCCCTCTGGTTGATTGCCGTTACTCTCATTGGCTTCGGAATCTTGTTGGGCTACCTGGATTACAAAGGAAAGAAAGAGAAGACCATCGACAATCTCAACACTCGCGACGGCATTTTCTATGGATTAGCCCAATCCATGGCGCTTATTCCTGGAGTCTCAAGATCTGGCGCAACAATCGCGATGGGACGATTCCTTGGTTATCGCAGAGAAGATGCGCTGCGCTATTCATTCTTACTTGCGATTCCTGCGGTTTTAGGAAGCGGCGCTTACGAGTTGTTCAATTCACTGTCCGAGCCGACAAATAACTTCTCCCTTCCTGAAACATTCGCGGCGACAATCACGGCTTTCCTGGTGGGATATGCAGTTATCGCGTGGTTGATGAAGTTTGTTCAAACGAAGAGCTTCATGCCTTTTGTAATCTATCGAATCGCCTTGGGAACTCTTTTATTGGCGTTGTTAGCTTCGGGAACTATTTCAGGGTAACAATCGTAAGGAGAAGAAGATGCAAAAACCACGTGCTCAGGTCACAACGGTCATGTTTAATAGTGAGAAGCCGGAAGAGCTTGTCCGATTCTGGTCCAGCATTCTCGAAGTTTCCGCTCACCCGCATACTGCAGAGACAGAGCATATCTGGTTGATGCCACAAGAGCCAAATGGTTTTAAATTAGGTTTTCAAAGAGTTGCCAAGAAATTGAATACAAATGCTGAGGTTCATTTAGATATAGCAGTTCATGATCTTGATGAGATCGAAAAGCAGGTTTTAGAGTTGGGAGGGAAGGTCATCCAGAGAACGAAATTGGATAATGGTTTTGAATGGCGCGTTCTGCACGACCCGCAAGATAATCCTTTTTGTATTTATCAACATTTCACAGACTAATGATGACAACCGGCGGATTTAGTTCAGTCGATCTTCTACGTGAAGAAGCGACGCTTCAGTTATCTTCACTCGCAAACCACGACGCTATCGAGATTGGGAAGATTGCCACCGAAATAGGCATAGAACGGAAGTTGCCTATAGCCCTCGAAGTTCGAATTGGGGATTGGGTGGTTTATCGAGCATGCCTCTCCGGAAGTAAGCCCGAAAATGATAGTTGGATAAACCGCAAGGCTCGCGTTGTTGAACTGAAGCATCACTCCACGATGTACGAACGAGTAAAGGCCGAAGAAACTGGGATTGATTGGCATATTGAAAATGGAGTGACGAACGAGACCCATGCAATCCACGGTGGGGGCTTGCCACTCATTACTCACGATTCGGGGTTTGCAGGAATCCTTCTAATTTCAGGACTACCTCAAGTTGAAGATCATTTACTAGGAGTTGAAGTACTCACAGAATTTCTTGCGCGCCGTGGAGAAGTTCTTTAGTTCCCAGATCTCGTAGTGGGTTCAGGGATTACGCTTTCTGGAATCGCGCAAGGGGCGCCATCGCAACAGTTTGTCTTCATATGACAATTCGGGCATAACCACCGGGTCGAAACAGGGTCATAAGGTTTGCCACAGAAGTCGCACGGCATATGGTTATTGGCACTCACGCGGCGATTAAATCATTTCTCAGGATTAATACTGGCGACATGATGATGAGTCGGCGAGTACTTTTTCAGACTTTGACTATTCTGATGTAATCAAAAGTATCGAAGTTTCTAGGGGTCCTGTGAAAAAGATTGCGATTGTTGGCGGGGGTGCTTCAGGGCTTCTTGTTGCCCTCAATTTGGCCCGGAAATCTCAAGACAGCCTTCACATCACTATTGTTGAACCGCGAAACGTTTTGGGCGAGGGCATTGCATACAGCACACAAGATGAAGGTCATGTGCTAAATGTTCCGGCAGGGCGAATGTCGGCATTCATGGATCATCCTGAGCATTTCATGCAATGGATGGGATGCGACAAGAACACCTTTGCGCCGAGAAGAGCTTACGCTCGCTATCTTCAAGAAACTCTTCAATCATTAGACCTTAGCAAAATTAAATTGCGACACATTCAGGACAAGGCAATATCGGTAGCGCAAGAAGGTGCGGAGTGGAAAGTTGTCGTTGCAGGCGGAGAAGAGCTCTTCGCTAATGCTGTAGTTCTTGCCATCGGTCACGGTGAATCTTTTCAAATTCCGGGCGTTGGAAAGGATCTAACTTCCAAGCGCTATCTAGCTGACCCATGGCGACTTACTGTAAGTGCAGTAGATGGTCACTTGATTGGAATTGGCACAGGTTTAACTTTTATTGATCATGCTCTTACGCATATACGACGAAATTCAACGAACACAGTTACTGGGATATCCCGTAATGGGTTGATACCAGAAGCTCATCTAGCTCATCGTGCAGATCCTTTGGAAGTTCCTTCGATTGCCCGCGAGAATCCAGAAGAAATGCGTCGCTTTATTGAAGAAGCTGATGATTGGAGAGCCGCCCAAGATGGGATTAGGCATCAACTGCCTGACATTTGGCATCGTTGGAGCGAACAAATGAAAGCAAGTTTTTTGGATCACGATCTGCGTTGGTGGAATGTCCATCGGCATCGCCTAGCTCCTGAGATCGCGGAGGAAGTTAGACTTGCAATTGATTCGGGCCGAATTCGCGTTGTTAAGTCTGGCGTTTCTGGCGTCAAAGAGATTGACGATGGCATAACTGTTGAACTGAGTACGGGCGAGTCATTAAAAGGCGATGCCCTGGTCAATTGCCTTGGTTACAGAGTTGCTGGAGAAGAATCTTTGATTGAAACATTAATCGCAAGCGGCCTCGCACAAGAGGGACCACTTGGACTTGGAGTTAAGACTGATTACCCACGGTTTAACCTGCTGGATGGCAATGGGCGACCGCAAGAAAATGTCTTTGTAATCGGGCCCGTTCTTTTCGGGGAGAGGTTTGAAACAACAGCAATTCCGGAACTGCGAGAACAAGCTGACCTGATTGCAGGGCAATTACTAGAAACTATTTAAATCTCTGTTTTCTTACTCAGATCCTGGTATTAAATGCAGTGAACGTATTTCAATGTAGCTTTTCGTCGGCTTTTCCTTCGCGCCACGAAGTTACCGTTGCGACAAAGCCAGCTCGAGTCGGAGCGCAGAACATTGGACCGGCCTTCCACGACCGTTGCGGATCAAGTGGCGCAACACGAACAAGACGGAAGTCATCATCTGCTTTTGCGCGCATTGTGAGGGCGTCACCTGTTCTGCTGACGCGAATAGTTACTTCTTTTCCAATCCATTCTGTTACGCGGCCAGTCGACCAGTCGGACTTCGTTTGTGTTACCACCGCTCCGAGTTGCGGGTACCCATCACTAAATTCAACAGCTGCCTTTATCCAGTTCTCCTCATCGCTGCGAATAAGAATTCCGCACTGGTCAAATTGCTCTGTGAAATTGAGAATGAAAGAGACCTCTACGGATGTATCTTGCGGAAAGTCCTTGAGAAGTGCATGGCCGTCATCATGAATGAATCCATAGGAAGTCGTCCGCCACCAATCGCTGCTTTCCGCCGCCTCAACCTTGAGGAGATCATTCGTTTGAGTGATTGAAACAGGCAAACGGGTCCACTGGCCTTCTGACCATGGAATTGTTTTCATGAGAGCCCCGATCGAATCTGCAATAAAGTAACTTCTAAGAGCAATTATCAATTACCAACGTGGACGACACTGAGATCGCACCAGTGACCATATAAACTATGTCCCTCATATAGCGGAAATTCCTACTTGGTTCACCTTTAACACCATAGGACAGATGTTAATGGTCCTAATCAGAAATTAGTCCATTTGTGTGCTCGTTTTTGTCGATAACAACGAGTTCGGTAACCACTTAGGACCAGAAGGTTTTTTTCGGTTTATGTTCAATTATCGAAGGTTGATAAAGTTGAATTCTTGACTTAAATTTCGACAAGTGCAATCGTCTCGATTCGGCCAACTTGATGCTCAGGGCCAAAAAGAGCACGTCCTTGATTTGGCTCGTACGGTTCTCCTGGAATACCCTTTTGAAGTTGAATCCATCGAGTTAATTAATTATCAGTTCAACGCTACTTTTAAAGTTGTTACAACAAAGAACGAAATTTTCGCGCTTCGAATTAATGTTAATTCTGGTCGAACTTATGAAAATCTTCGCGGTGAGATTGCTTTCGTTAGTTTTCTCAATGATAAAAAGGCAGTTAATCTGCCTAAACCAGTCGCCTCCAAGAAAGGCGAATTTGCTCTTATCGTTCCCTCTGCTCTATTGCAGATTGATTTAAGCGTTGCGCTGTATTCTTGGCTGGAAGGGAAAGAGCTTGGGGCTGAACCAAGTGACGAAGCGTTAAAAAAGCTTGGCGCAGCAATGGCAACGATGCATCAAGCAGCCGCCGACTTCACTCTCCCCGATAAGGCGCAATTGCCGGTGCTTAAAGAATTCTTGTGGCAAACAAAGGACATAATCTTTTCTTCGAGCAGCCCACTTTTGAAAGAAGATATTGAACTACTCACCAAGGCGAAGAACGAGATCGAGAACATAATCGAGGACCTTTATTCCGTAAGCAAGGCAATTGCGATTCACGCAGACCTTCACGGTGCGAACGTATTTACCAACGGAGATCAAATCTACATCTTCGATTTTGATGATGCTGGCTTTGGTTTACCAATTCAAGATTTAGCTACAGCCCTTTATTACTTGGATACCCCAGAGCAGGATGCTGCACTTTTATCGGGTTATCAGTCCGTATCCGAACTTCCAAGGCATAACAAACATCAATTGAATGGACTTCTCCTGCAACGAAGAATCATTTTGCTCAATTACTTATATGAAACCACGAATCAAGAGCACCGAGACATGGCGCCGGAATACCTTGTAGAAACGTTGCGTCGCGTGCGAGTTTTCCTAGATCAGAAATAAGACTACGTGGACGATATCGATTCGCCGCTCCACCACGTTACGTGGACGATACTGGGATCGAACCAGTGACCCCTTCCATGTCAAGGAAGTGCGCTACCGCTGCGCTAATCGTCCGTATGAAGTTTTACAACTTATCGAGGTGGAGACGGGATTTGAACCCGTGTAGCGGGATTTGCAGTCCCGAGCCTCGCCTCTCGGCCACTCCACCAAATCGCTAACTCTCCAGACTTGGATTAACGATCAAACCAAGTAAGTCGAGCGGACGACGGGGGTCGAACCCGCGACCTGAACCTTGGCAAGGTTCCGCGCTACCAACTGCGCTACGTCCGCATTCATCAAGGGAAGCCTTAACGAGAGGGCGAAATCTATCGCAATTCTGCGGGTAAGCCCAAGTCACGCGGTTCTATCGTAAGACAGAGCCAATTACGCATTGAATCGGTAGCGTGCGCAGATATGGAGCCGTGTTTCTGGATGGGTGGTCGATTAGCGACTGGCTTGGAAAGAATTTCGCACGACATCACCTCACTTCGAGAACCAGGTTTTTGGGCGGTAGTTGGGACATTTGAGAATTCCTGGACCTTGGCAAAATTCAGAGATGTTTATGAATTACCACTGCCAACGTCGGAGACCCAGTGGCAGGGAATTCAACTCAGTGATTGGGAGAGTTCTCACGGTAAAAACGACTACGAGCTCTATGTTGAAAAAATAAAGAAAAGTATTTCAAAGGGTGATGTTTACCAAGTGAATGCATGTAGAACGCTAAAGACAGTGAACTCGGCGAATCGCACCTTGTTACCTCTAGCGCATCGCATCATAGAAAATAATCCAGCTCCTTTCGCGTCGTACCTCTCACTTCCTCACATAGAAATCGCTTCAGCTTCGCCTGAGCGATTTGTTGAACTCAAAGATTCAGTTGTTGTCTCGAGCCCTATCAAAGGTACGTCGGCGACTGAGGAATTTCTCGAGAAAGACTATGCAGAAAATCTTATGATTGTTGATCTCATCAGAAACGACATTGGCAGAGTGGCAAAAGTTGGAACCATCTCAACTCCACGATTACTCGCAACCGAACCACATCCTGGTTTATTCCACTTGGTTTCAGATGTGCGAGCTGAATTAGATGAAAAATTGGATGTCGTGGATTTATTGAAAGCGATGATGCCCCCTGGGTCAGTCAGTGGAGCGCCAAAGAGTTCTGCCCTTGAAATCATCTCCGAGAATGAAGGAGAGCGCGGGCCATACTGTGGAGCAATTGGTTGGGTTGAAAACGGTCGCGCTGAACTTGCCGTTGGGATTCGAACATTCTGGCAAGGACCAGATAACTACCTTCGCTTTGGAACCGGCGCGGGAATAACGTGGGGTAGTGATCCTGAATTGGAATGGGAAGAGACAGAGTTGAAAGCGCGTCGATTGATCGGTTTAGCCCAATAATGAAAATTTGGCTTAATGATTCACTAGTTGAGCAATTGGTTCTGCCCCCGACTGGTGGCGGTTGGTTGCTGGGGGATGGAATCTTTGAATCACTCAGAACCTATAACGGAACCCCCTTTGCACTTGATCTTCATATTGAAAGGTTGAATCGCTCAGCAAAGAAGATGAAGATTTCAGCACCGAGCAGAGAGAAAATCGAAAATGGTGTTCGCGAAGTAATCCGAGCCAATAGTGCTATTCCCTTTGGACGACTGCGTATCACTTTGTTGAGTGATGCCCAACTCGTGATTACTCATACTCCTTTTAGTGAAGATAAGAGTTTTATCTCTCTTGGGCGGCACGAATTTGCGATCTCTTCGCGACTTGCCACCTCGGGGCTTAAAACTATTTCTTATGCTGAAAACTCTCTCGCGCTTCGAAGCGCTCGAGAGCGTGGGTATGACGATGTACTCCTCGTCAATGAGCGAGGCGAAGTAATGGAAAGTGCGCTGGCAAATCTCATCTGGCTCAGCGATGGTCATTGGTGGACACCATCTCTTGCAAGCGGATGTTTACCCGGGGTCACTCGTGGTCTCTTGGTTGAAAATTTTGGCGTTAAAGAGGGGACCCTTCTGGAGCTCGATCTTCCGAAGGTTTCCGCACTAGCGATTACCTCGAGCGTTCGTGAAATTGTGGGTGTTGAGAGATATGAGAGCAATTTCTATTCCCATTCTCAGGCGATCAGGGAATTGCAGGACTCCTTTAGCGCGTGGATTTTGGGTAAACTTGCCTTATGAACATTCGCCAACAGATCAAAAGCACCGCATACGGTTCGCTCATTTGGCGAGTATTTATTGGAGTCATCGGTGGCTTGGTGACAATCATTGGAACAGTTTTCCTCTTCGCCCCTGGTCCAGGTTTACTTGTCCTACTCGCTGGTCTCGGTATTTTGGCAAGTGAATTCGCGTGGGCATCTCGAGCCATTCTCAAGACTAAAACTATTGCCGCAACAGCTGCCGAAAAAGTTGGAATTCCACTCTGGATGAAATACATGATTGCGGCGGTATGCACGGTTCTTTCAATCATCTTTATTGCCTACAACTTCGCGTAAGCCGATCATCCTCAGCGCACTATTTGGTAACCTCGCCACATGATGTCGGCGCAGATTCAAGTAGCTATTGATGGAACTCCGCGCACTGTCGCATCTGATTCAAAGCCAACTCTCATTTTCGAGGAAATCTATCCCGATCGGGTAAAGCCAGGACCAAACTGCATCGTTGTATGCAAAATCAATGGAGTCTTGCGAGATCTCTGGACGGATCTCTCCGATGGCGATGTCATTGAATCAATCGCAATCAATTCTGACGAAGGTCTGATGGTTCTACGACACTCCACGGCGCACGTATTGGCGCAAGCCGTGCAAGAAACTTTTGCTCAGACGCGATTGGGTATTGGTCCGCCAATTAAAGATGGTTTCTATTATGACTTTGATCCGGAAAAACCTTTTACTCCTGAGGACCTAACTCGTCTTGAGTCGGTAATGAAGAAGATTATTAAAGATGGCCAAAGATTCAAGCGACGACCTATTACTGATAGCGATGCGCTCAAAGAACTTGCACATGAACCGTACAAGTGCGAATTGGTCACATTGAAATCATCCGATACTGCTGAAGGCGCCAGCGTTGAAGTCGGCGCCGGCGAACTAACTATCTATGACAATTTAGGTCGTGACGGAAAAGCGGTATGGGGAGATTTGTGTCGCGGGCCCCATATTCCATCCACCAAATACATACCTGCCTACAAATTGATGCGCAGCGCGGGCGCTTATTGGCGTGGTTCCGAGAAGAATCCAATGTTGCAACGAATCTACGGAACGGCATGGCCATCACAAGAAGAACTCGATCAGTACCTACACCTCTTAGCTGAAGCAGAGAAACGAGATCATCGACGCTTAGGTGCAGAACTTGATCTCTTTTCATTTCCAGAAGAAATTGGTTCCGGACTCGCTGTCTTTCATCCCAAGGGAGGAATCGTGCGGCGTGCGATGGAGGATTACTCTCGCAAACGGCACGAAGAAGAGGATTACCAATTCGTTTATTCGCCTCATTTGACTAAAGCAGCGCTCTTTGAGACGTCAGGCCATCTCCAGTGGTACGCCGAAGGGATGTACCCGCCAATGGTGATGGATGAAGAATTTCATGCAGATGGAACCATCAAGAAGGCCGGGCAGAAGTACTACATGAAACCTATGAACTGCCCTTTTCACAATCTTATTTTTCAATCAACGCCTAAGTCCTATCGAGACTTGCCACTTCGTCTATTCGAATTTGGAACTGTTTATCGGTATGAGAAATCAGGTGTAGTCCACGGTATTACTCGTGCTCGTGGATTCACTCAAGATGATGCACATATCTATTGCACAAAAGAGCAGATGGCAGATGAACTCGACAGTTTGCTCACCTTTGTTCTTAATCTGTTGCGAGATTACGGCTTAGAAGATTTCTACCTCGAACTATCTACTCGCAATCCAGAGAAATCAGTTGGATCTGATGCTGATTGGGAGGCCGCTACCAATGCGTTGCGCCACGCAGCAGAGAAGCAGAAGCTAGAACTTGTGCTCGATCCAGGCGGAGCCGCGTTCTATGGCCCCAAAATTTCTGTACAAGCTAAGGATGCAATCGGTCGAACCTGGCAGATGTCCACTATTCAAGTAGATTTCCAATTACCGCAACGCTTTGATCTCGGGTACACAGCTACTGATGGGTCACGAAAGCAACCTGTGATGATTCATCGTGCCCTCTTTGGCTCGATCGAACGTTTCTTTGGTGTGCTTACGGAACATTATGCGGGCGCATTCCCTCCATGGCTTGCTCCAGTCCAGGTGCGCGGAATTCCTGTAGCTGAAGCCTTTAATGAATACCTTTCTGGCGTGGCGCAAGAGATGAAGCGCGCTGGAATCAGAGTGGAGCTCGATAGCTCTGATGATCGCATGCAGAAAAAGATTCGTAATGCGCAGACGGAGAAAATTCCTTTCATGATGATTGCGGGAGAGGAAGACCAGAAAGCAGGAGCGGTCTCTTTCCGATATAGGAATGGCGAGCAGAAGAATGGAATTCCTATTAAGGAAGCAATCGCTGAAGTTCTTACTGCAATCAGTTCACGAGCTCAGATCTAGAATCACCACACGTTATGGGCGATGAAGTTTTAATGGGCGGGGCAGGGATTCCCGATCGCTGGGAACGACTCTGGGCGCCGCATCGAATGGCTTATCTTTCAGGCGAAAATCGTCCAAAAGCAGATAACGATGTGCCATGTCCATTCTGCACAATCCCTCAGATGAGTGATGAAGAAGCGCTCATCGTTGCTCGCGGCAAAGAGGTATACGCCGTTCTCAATCTTTATCCATATAACGCTGGCCATATGTTGATCTGCGCCAATCGACATGTTGCAGATCTGACTGAATTAACTGAGAGTGAGCGAAACGAGATGCAGGCTTTCACAGCGCACGCCATGACTGTGCTGCGAAAAGTTTCAAACTGTGGAGGTTTCAACATCGGACTCAATCAAGGGGCTTTGTCGGGGGCTGGAGTCGCTGATCATATTCACCAACATGTTGTACCGCGCTGGTTTGGAGATTCTAACTTCATGCCAATTATTGGTCAGACAAAAGTTCTACCTAAATTACTTTCTCAAACCCGAGACGAGATAGCTAACGCTTGGTAACAAGCTCCAAATACGCTTGAAATTCAGCCACTCCGATATCTCGTGATGCGACAAAGGGGAGTGCGGGCACAATCAAACCAGCCTGAAAGGCGCTGCTATCAAATTCGATTGTTGACTCTTCAAGCTCTTCCTTGAACTCTGCGACAAGAGATTGCAGTTCAGAATCTGCTGGATAGATGGTGACTACTCCACTGGAGTAGTCACGCACTTGATTATCACTGAGGGAGATGAGACCAACCGGCTCTCCAATTTCGTCATGTAGTACCAAGTAGGGAGTGATAGCGCTTTCAAGAACGCGATTTGCAATCAGAACGATGTCATCGAAATCGGTTTCATTCATCTCTAGACCATTGACGATGACGATACGTGGCACTTGTTTCTCAGACGCAATATTCCATGTTGAAGTCATCTCTGCGGAGACCCCAGTTTTGGCGCTGATGACAAGAACGAAAAGATCTGACTGTGAAATGTCTGTGTCGATATCCACCGGACCTTCAAGCTCTACAACCTGTGCTGACGAGAGTTGAAGTTTCTCAGCCACAGCACGCGGGTGGGAGCTGGGATGACCGACAAGAACTATGCGCGGTGGGAGGAAATTCTTGGGTTCGCTCACGCCTAAAGCCTACGATGAGCACAATGATTGCCAATCGATTTAAGGCGCCTGTCACGGCCTTCATTACTCCTATCTGCAAAGCGATGCTGTCGGTCGGGATTACCGCAAATGGCTTAACGGTGGTTGGCGCGCTAGGTGGAGTCTTATCCGCGCTCTTTTTCTTTTCGCAAGGAGAATTCTTCATCGGGACCCTCGTAGTGTCACTCTTCGCGCTCAGCGATCTCTTCGATGGAACATTGGCTCGTCTATCGCAACAAGGATCCACAAAGTGGGGAGCCTTAATTGACTCAACCCTTGATCGCATTACTGATGCTGCTATCTGTGCTGGAATTTTGGTCTATGCATATAGCGAAGGGGAGATGTTGTTTACGGTTTATCTAGCGCTCACGGCTCTTATAACTGGATCGCTTATTCCATACATTCGGGCGCGCGCAGAAAGTCTTGGAATTGAATGTAGCGTCGGAATTGCCGAACGCGCAGAGAGATTAATTGGACTTCTAGTTGGCACAGGACTGTATGGACTAGGAATCTCATGGGCGTTAGATATTGCCTTGGGAGTGATTGCAATACTGAGCATCATCACTATCGTTCAGAGACTTATTGTCGTCAAACGAGGTTGATGAGAGTGATCAACTGGATTAATTACGTGCTCTACAGCGCTCTCTGGAAGCTAGTTCGCTATCTCCCAGAAGGAATCGCGTACAAAGTCTTTGAAAGCCTTGCAGGAATTTCGTATCGAAGAAATGGAAAAAGAGTCCAGCGACTTCGAAGCAATTATCGCCATGTTGCACCAGATGTCTCTGCGGTCGAGCTAGAAGAGATGGTCAAAGATGGTTTGCGTTCAGCGATGAGATATTGGTGCGATACCTTTCGAATCTCTGATTGGAGTACAGAGAAAACCCTCCAATCCACAGCCACGAATAACGAGAATTTCCTCTTTGAACCGATTGAGAAGAAACGTGGAGTCATTGTTGCTGTCCCGCATGCCGGGAACTGGGACCATGCAGGTGCCTATTTCTGTGCGAAAGGTGCTCGGGTTAATACTGTTGCTGAGCACCTCAAACCAGAGCGGTTATTTCGTAAATTCTTAGCCCATCGTGAACGTATGGGAATGAATGTTCTTGACCTTGACGCTGGAGTACTGAGTGAACTGGAAATGATTCTTAAAGATCGTGGTGAGTTGGTAGCTCTCGTTTCAGATCGCGACTTAAGTAAATCTGGGATCGATGTTCACTTCTTTGGAGCAACTGCGCGGATGCCAGCAGGTCCTGCTCGGCTGGCTTATGACACAGGCGCGGATCTGATAACTGCCTTTGTTGCCTACCGACGCGAAGGCATCGAAGTGTTTTTCACACCCCCCATTGCCGTAGATCGAGCGGCTGAGAAGAGCCGCGAGATTGCACGAATCACTCAAGTTATTGCGTCAAGATTCGAAGACGCAATACGTGAAAATCCAACGTCATGGCATATGCAACAAAGAATCTTTATTGATGAAGACTTTGTGGAGCGGCCATGAAAATAGGTTTTGTTTCGCCGTACGCATGGGATGTACCTGGAGGCGTTCAAGCGCATATTAAGGATTTAGCTCGCTACTACCGCGACCATGGGCATGAGGTATCCGTGCTTGCGCCCGCAACCGATGAATCATTGATTGAGGATGATTTTGTGACGCCAGCTGGGCGTCCTGTTGCGATTCCTTATAACGGTGCAGTCGCGCGCGTACTCTTTGGTCCAGTTGCAGCATCGCGAGTCCGACAATGGATTTCATCAGGCGAATTTGATGTATTACATCTTCATGAACCAGCCATTCCATCCCTTTCCCTGCTCGCCTGTTCTATCGCGGAAGGACCGCTTGTAGGAACTTTTCATGCCGCCGCACCTCGCCAGAAAGTTGCATTTGCTATCGCGCCATTACTAGAGCCCGTAATAGAAAAATTACGAGCACGAATTGCTGTGAGTGAAGTGGCGCGCGAAACGTTAACGATTCATCTTGATACTGACGCTGTGGTAATTCCCAATGGCATTAGTACAGATTTCTTTCATAAAGCACAGGCGAATCCGGAGTGGAAAAAGCCATTGAGCATTGGGTTTATTGGCCGTTTTTCTGAGCCACGCAAAGGTCTAGGAATTCTGCTCGACGCCCTTCCCAACATCGCTCGAATCTTCCCTCACTTCAAAGTTCTGATTGCTGGCCCTGGAGAGGGAATTGAAGCTATGCAGAGCGTTAACCCAGCTCTGCGAAATCATCTCCAGTTCTTTGGTCGAATCAATGATGATGAGAAAGCTGCATTTCTCAAATCATTGGACATATACGTTGCACCTAACACAGGTGGAGAGTCTTTTGGAATCATTCTTACCGAAGCAATGGCAGCCGGAGTTCCAATTGTGGCCAGCGATATTCCAGCGTTTAGATCTTTACTCGATGAAGGCCGCTACGGACGACTATTTGAAAATGAGAATTCGGAGCAACTTGCGACATCGATTATTGAACTGCTTCGAAAACCAGAGTTGCGAGCAGATTTCACTCGAAAGGGGCTAGAACGAGCTGAACGATTTGATTGGTCCCAAGTAAGTGATGAGATTATGAATGTTTATCTTCATGCACGAGGGGAAGATGAAAAAGTCAGGCTAGTTTCAGAAACCCGACCATGGAATAGATTCTTTACGCGAGAGGATGAGTAGTGATGCAAACCTACTTTTGGATACCCCTGCTGATCCTCATCGCTATCTGGTATCTCACCTTTAGCGCTAATCGCCTGGATCGATTACATCACCGCGCTGAGACTTCATGGGCGAATCTTGATGCGATATTGCAGCGCAGAGCGGCGTTAGCTCTTGATATTGCACATCAAGAGAAAATTGATCCAGCGACGAACCTTCTCTTAACCGCGGCTGCACACCAAGCCCGCGAGGCGGATATCTCAGAGCGCAATGAGGCCGAGAGTGGATTGACTCAAGCGCTTCTTATTTTGAGCGAAGATGAAGAATTGATTTCATCGTACCCACATCTTTTCTCGGAATTAGATCTCATTACTGAGCGATTACGCATTGCAATTTCACTCCATGTCGAGGCTGTCGCGGCAGCTCGCTCTCGCCGCGAGAAGATGATTTATCGGATTTTTAGGCTTGCAGGTCACGCTCCTCTCCCAGTCAAGCATGCCTTTGAAGATGATTCTCTTCAGGAACCCAAGCGATGAAGAGATTCATTGGTCTAATCATGGTTGCTCTTCTGAGCAGCTGCTCATTAGTGAGCGGAGGCGAGCAATCACGGCCTGAAATTGAGAGGAATGTTTTAACTGGACTTCCCGGTTCCAATGGAAAAGTCCTTGCTGTTAAATTCGATGACACTGTTTATGCACATCCACAAGAAGGCATTGAATTTGCAGACGTCGTCTTTGTGACACAAGTTGAAGCGGGATTAACTCGTGTGATGGGCATCTATAGTTCAAACTATCCCGAAATTCTTGGGCCAATTCGTTCTGCCAGAATTAGCGATATCGATATCTTGGCCCAATTTGGCAAGGTCGGCTTTCTCTATAGCGGTTCTCAATCAAAGCTACGTCCGGTTTTGTCGGCTTCGAATATCGTGAACTTGAGTGCAGAGCGAAATCCGCCGAGTATCTATTTCAACGATCCAGAGAGAACTGCGCCTTATGCCATGATGGTGAAGCCAAATCTGTTACTGGAGAAAGCCTCTGAAGTTGAATTTGTAAAAACCGTAGGTTGGAAACATGGAGTTCGAGCGTCTTCAGCCAAAAAAATACTCTCGGCGACAATTCGCTGGCCCAATGCAGTTTATAAAGCGATGTGGAATAAATCTGAACGTCGATTTGTGCTCGATCACGACAAGAAAGCAAACCTTGCAGCAAGTGGTGAGCAACTTGGTTCGCCCATGTTGGTGATACAGATCGCCAGCATTAGCCCTTCCGAGTATGGGGATAAATTTGGAGGAGTTACTCCTAAGACAACTGTTACCGGTACCGGCACTGGATACTTGCTTCGTAATGGATCAGTCACCAAGGCGCTATGGGAACGCGCAACTCCTGAGGCTCCAACTACATGGACGCTCGAGGATGGAACCGATGCCTTCTTTCAACGTGGTCAAGTTTGGATATTTCTAACTGATCAAGAGCCTGAATTTGAGTTCGCTCCGATAAAGGCTCAGAAATAGGCGGATTCGCGAGATTCCACTTTCAAAGTAGAATCCGACTATGGCTAACGAACATGTAACAGGCACCTCGCGCGTTAAGCGAGGAATGGCAGAAATGCTCAAAGGCGGCGTCATTATGGATGTCGTCAACGCAGAACAAGCACGCATCGCTGAGGATGCTGGCGCAGTTGCTGTGATGGCCCTGGAACGTGTCCCTGCCGATATTCGCGCCCAAGGTGGCGTTGCCCGCATGTCTGATCCAGACATGATTGCTGAGATTCAAAAATCAGTTTCCATTCCAGTAATGGCAAAGGCTCGAATTGGACATTTTGTTGAAGCCCAAATTCTTCAAGCAATTGGCGTCGATTACATCGACGAGTCAGAAGTTTTGACCCCAGCCGATTACACGCACCATATTGATAAATGGAATTTCACGGTTCCTTTTGTTTGCGGCGCCACAAACCTTGGCGAAGCGCTTCGTCGTATCAACGAAGGTGCAGCCATGATTCGCTCTAAAGGCGAAGCGGGTACCGGAGATGTTTCCAATGCGACTACGCATATGCGAGCAATCTCGGATGAAATTCGCCGCCTCACGTCAATGCGCCAAGACGAACTTTATGTAGCTGCAAAAGAATTGCAAGCGCCTTATGAATTGGTGAAAGAGATTGCAGAAAGTGGAAAACTTCCAGTAGTTCTCTTTACCGCCGGGGGAATTGCAACCCCAGCCGATGCAGCAATGATGATGCAACTTGGCGCCGATGGCGTTTTTGTAGGTTCGGGAATCTTCAAATCAGGCGATCCTGCAAAGCGCGCAGCAGCGATTGTCAAAGCCGTCACTTTCTTTGATGATCCAAAAGTTGTTGCGGAGCAATCACGCGGCCTAGGTGAAGCGATGGTTGGCATTAATGTTGCTGATATTCCTGTTCCTCATCGTCTTGCCGAGCGAGGCTGGTAGCTCACGTGAAGATTGGAGTCTTAGCGCTCCAAGGTGATGTACGCGAACATATTCGCTCTCTTGGAGATTGTGGAGTAACCGCGGTTGCCGTTAAAAGGCCTGATGAAATCTCCGCAGTAGATGCCCTTGTTATTCCCGGTGGGGAATCGACCACCATCGCAAAGTTAGCTCGTACTTTTGGTGTCTTCGATCTGATTATCTCGCGCATTCACGATGGCATGCCGGTTTACGGATCTTGCGCTGGAATGATTCTTATTGCAAATACGGTTCTTGATGCGATTGAAGGACAAGAAACTTTTGGCGGAATAGATGCTGTTGTGCGCAGAAATGCCTTCGGCCGACAAGTTGATTCATTTGAAGCTGATCTCCAGTTCAAAGGAATAACTGATGCTCCATTCCGAGCGATTTTTATCAGAGCGCCATGGGTTGAATCTGTTGGATCAGAGGTCAAGGTGCTTGCGAGCGTAGGTGGTCATCCCGTTGCAATTCGCCAAGGACATCTTCTTGCCACTTCATTTCATCCCGAACTGACTGGCGATAACCGAGTACACCGCTATTTTGTTGACTCCGTCTGCAAAGAATCCCTCAAGGTTGGTTCACGTTAATGTCAGGTCATTCCAAATGGGCAACCATCAAACGCAAGAAGGCGTTGATTGATTCCAAGCGTTCACAGGCATTTGCTAAATACATAAAAGCAATTGAAGTATCAGCGCGAAACGGTGGCGCTGATCCAGCAGGAAATCCAACGCTTTATGATGCAATTCAAAAGGCGAAGAAGAACTCAGTCCCCAGCGACAATATTGAAAGAGCGTTGAAACGAGCATCGGGACAAGACGAGTCGGGCTCTCATTGGGAGACGATTATGTATGAAGGTTATGGCCCAGGTGGAGTGGCGATTCTCATTGAGTGTCTATCGGATAATCGCAATCGCGCAGCTTCTGAAGTCCGCGTCGCTGTCACTCGCAATGGTGGATCTATGGCCGATCCTGGCTCCGTGGCTTACATGTTTAATCGCAAAGGCGTCGTTATCGTGAAGAAAGTTCAAGGGAGTGCAACTCTTACTGAGGATCGAATTCTTGAATGCGTGCTTGATGTTGGCGCCGAGGAAGTGAACGATCTCGGAGAGAACTTCGAAATTGTGAGCGCAGCAACCGACCTTGTTGACATACGATCAGCGCTACAGACAGCAGGTATTGATTATGAATCTGCGGATGTTTCATTTCTGCCTTCAATCTCTGTCCCTGTGGATGCCACCCAAGCAAAAGCTATTTTTGAGTTAATTGATGCGATTGAGGACTGTGATGATGTCCAGAATGTTTATGGAAATTTTGATGTTTCTGATGAAGTGATGGCGAGCCTTTCTTAGCCCGTTTTTCTTGCGCATTAGGCTTTGTAGGTGCGTGTTCTTGGAGTAGATCCTGGATTAACTCGATGCGGTATCGGCATCGTGGAGCGGCGTGGAGCGCGTGAACTTGTACTCATTGATTGCGGCGTTATCCGTACCGATGTAGATGCCACGCTGGATCAACGACTTCTTCAATTACATGATGAACTAAATAATTGGATCAAGCGCTATAAGCCAGATGTAATTGCTGTTGAAAGAGTTTTCTCGCAATTGAATGTTCGAACTGCGATGGCAACTGGTCAAGCTGCCGGCGTCGCATTGTTGTTAGCTGCACAGTCGGGAGCCCCCATTGCGCTGCATACTCCTAGTGAAGTCAAGGCGGCAGTTTCAGGCTCGGGAAGAGCAGATAAGAAACAAGTCGCTGCAATGGTCACAAAAATTCTTAATTTAGATGCGCCACCAAAACCAGTCGATACAACAGATGCCCTGGCTCTGGCAATCTGCCATCATTGGAGAGGAGCAGGTTCAAAGAGAATTGCATCTGCAGCTGCGAAGGAGCGGTCTCGTTTGAAAATTTTAAAGAGTAAGGCAAAGAAGTAGCGACGATGATTGCCCACCTATCTGGCTCAATTCTTGATGTTCGCCTAAACCAACTTGTCATCGATGTTGGAGGAATTGGCTACCAAGTAACTGTTGCGCCCGAACTTGCGGCAGAAAGCAGAGTCGGTCAATTGATTTCACTTCACACCTCGCTCGTGGTGCGCGAAGATTCATGGACGCTATTTGGCTTCAGTAATGCCGATGCAAAAAACCTTTTTGAGCAACTTCAATCGGTCACTGGGATTGGTCCTAAAGTGGCGAGTGCGCTACTCGCGGTCTATCAACCAGAGGAACTCAGGAGTGCGATTGCCGCTCAAGACAACGCGGCGCTCGAGAGAGTTCCTGGTATCGGAAAGAAAGTCGCTTCCCGAATAATTCTGGAACTCAAAGATAAATTCGGAGGGGGATACCGCAGTAAGAGTTCACTATCTGGGCCTTGGCGTACTCAAGTTATCGGTGCGCTAACGGGATTGGGATACTCTGCGAAAGAAGCGGAATCTGCTCTGGATGATGTCCTTTCTAACTTTGGACGCACTCCAACCGAGGCGGATCTTCCTGAGATGCTTAAGTTAGCTCTAGCCCAGTCACGACGTAAATCATGAGCGATGAGTTAATGAATTCGTCGATGTCACCCGAGGACATCACAGCAGAACAAGCGCTGCGCCCAACATCGTTACAAGAGTTCGTGGGACAGCAACGGGTAAAAGACCAAGTTGATCTTTTATTGAGAGCCGCGCGCGAGCGCGGAACTCCTTCGGATCACATTCTTCTTTCGGGGCCACCTGGTTTAGGAAAAACGACTCTTGCGATGATTGTTGCAACAGAGATGCAAGCACCGATTCGCGTTACTAGTGGACCTGCCATCACTCATGCTGGCGATTTAGCTTCGATTCTCTCTTCCCTCGTCGAAGGTGAAATTCTTTTCCTTGACGAAATTCATCGCATGGCGCGACCCGCTGAGGAAATGCTCTACATGGCAATGGAAGATTTCCGAGTAGATGTTGTTGTTGGCAAAGGACCTGGTGCAACCGCAATTCCCTTAAATCTTCCTCATTTCACCCTTGTTGGAGCAACTACTCGTGCGGGTCTTTTACCAGGTCCATTGCGAGATCGTTTTGGCTTTACTGCTCATCTCGATTTCTACGATGAAGGTGACATCTCCAAGATTGTCGAACGCAGCGCGACTTTGCTCGAAGTCTCGATAACAAAGGAGTCCGTTATTGAATTAGGTCATCGCTCCCGAGGAACTCCGCGCATCGCTAATCGCTTGCTCCGTCGGGTTCGTGATTACGCGCAAGTTCACGGAAATGGCGCGATTGATATTGAAACAACTCGCTCGGCGCTCACCATGTACGAGGTTGATGAAATCGGATTAGATCGCCTCGACACTTCAATACTGAAGGCTCTCGTTGAACAATTTGGTGGCGGTCCTGTGGGCCTCAACACACTTGCTATGGCTGTGGGTGAAGAGAGGGAAACTGTGGAATCCGTTGCGGAGCCATTCTTGGTGAGAAGTGGTTTCATGGTCCGTTCTCCACGTGGGCGAGCCGCGACCGCACTGGCTTGGAAGCATTTAGGGAAAACACCCCCCGCCCAATCACTCGGACTTTTCGACAGTCCTGAATTCCAGGCCTAGACTTTCGCCCCATGTCTTTCGAAAATCGGTCTTACGCAAATAACCAGCGCAATTCTGGAGACGCGAAAAAGGCCCGCCCAGCCCGCACGCTAACCATCACAGTAGTTCTTACCGGCATTCTCTTTGGAGTAGCAGCGGCAATTGGCGCCACCTCAATAAACCTTGGACTCGATCTACGCGGCGGTACCAGCGTGACATTGCAACCTCGACTCGAAACGGGCCAAGAGGGGCAAGTTACAGCTGAAGCTATAGATCAAGCCGTTGCAATTATTCGTCAGCGCGTAAATTCACTTGGTGTAGCGGAAGCAGAAGTTGCTGCTGAAGGAACAGGCACTAATCGTCAGATTGTAATTTCAGTACCAGGCGAAACTGGTCGACGCGTTGTGGATTTGGTTGGACAGACCGCGGAACTGCGATTCAGGCAAGTGTTCCTGGATGCCAGCGCAGTACCTTCTCCAGATGATGACAAGTTACTTGAAGGCTCTCAGCTAACTGCCGAACAAATTGCAACTTTCAAAGCTCTTGACTGCACGAAACCTGAATCAACGTTGGGCAGCGGGGGCGATGATGCCAACGCGGTAATTTTTACTTGTGATCGGCAAGGAAGCTCTCGATACATTTTGGCGCCGGCTCAGGTTGTAGGCCGCGACATCAAAGGCGCAACAGCGGCATTGGATCAACAAAATGCCAGTGGATGGTTCGTCTCACTAGATTTCACAGGAGATGGGGCGAAGAAGTTTGGAGCGCTTACCCAGAGCGTTGTCGATCTACCGTCACCTCAGAACCAGGTCGCAATTGTTCTTGATGGCGTCGTTGTTTCAGCGCCTCGAATTAACGAAGCAATTCTTGGCGGCAGTGCGCAAATTACGGGAAGTTTCTCTCAAATTGAAGCGCAGGATCTTGCAAACGTTCTCAAGTACGGTTCATTACCTCTAGCGTTTGACCGTGGTGAGGTTCAACAAGTTTCACCAACGCTTGGAAATGATCAACTTGTCGCAGGATTGATCGCTGGAGCACTTGGATTATTGCTAGTGGTGCTTTACTCACTCTTGTACTACAGAGCTCTTGGAGCAGTAGTTATTGGATCGCTCATACTTGCGGGACTGCATGTACTTCTGATCTGTTTACTTTTAGGTCAGTGGGTTGGATTCACGCTCACTCTCGCGGGTATCGCCGGAATGATCGTGGCAATCGGCATCACCGCGGACTCCTTTATCGTCTACTTTGAGCGAATCCGCGATGAAATGCGAGATGGCAAGCCGTTGCGCGTTGCTGTTGAAACTGGTTGGCAGCGGGCCCGAAGAACCATCATCGTTGCTGACTTGGTCTCCGTAATCTCTGCAGTCGTTCTATACATTGTCTCTGTCGGTAGCGTGCGCGGCTTCGCCTTTACTCTTGGATTAACAACCGCGGTTGATCTCATAGTGATCTTCTTCTTTACTAAGCCGCTCGTTTCTTTGTTTGCAAAATTGAAGTACTTCCAGCGTGGCGCATCGTGGTCAGGCGTTTCCCCTCGAAGCGTAGGTATGGCAGCAACACCCAATACTGGAAAGGTGGCATAACTGTGAAACTCTCTGGTCTCGGTGGACGTCTATATCGCGGCGAAACTTCCATCAACATTATTGGCGCCCGCAAGAAGTGGTACGCGCTCTCTGGAGTCTTCGTTGCACTTTCGATTTTCGCGCTTGCAGTGCAAGGCTTACATCTAGGAATTGAATTCAAAGGTGGTTCTGCATTTACTGTCACAACAACTTCTGGGACGGTAGAGGAAGCTCGTTCTGTCGTTGCGTCCACGGGCTACACAGGAAATGCAATTATCCAAACTATAGGTAATGACAAAATTCGTATTCAAACTGGCGTTCTTGAGCCTGCACAATCAAATGCAATTCAGGATGCTCTCGCTGCGAAGTTTGGTGTGAGCGTCGAATCTATTGACACTCAAAATGTTGGACCCTCATGGGGCGAGGAAATTTCCAAGAAAGCTTTCCAAGGTCTGATTGCATTCCTCATATGCATCATGATTTATCTGGCCTTAACCTTTGAGCCCAAAATGGCAGTTGCGGCGATTGTCGCGGTTATCCATGACGTCTTTATCACGGTGGGGATCTATGCTCTGGTTGGTTTTGAGGTAACGCCATCAACAGTCATTGGTTTTCTCACGATTCTGGGTTATTCCTTATATGACACTGTTGTTGTTTTCGATAAAGTTCGTGAAAATACGAGATCCATTACAAGCACCGGCAAGAGCACGTATGCGCAGGCAACAAACCTTGCCGTTAATCAGACGTTGGTTCGTTCGATGAATACATCGTTAATCGCACTACTACCAGTCGCTGCCATCCTGTTTGTGGGCGCAGGACTTCTTGGTGCTGGAACGCTCAAGGACTTAGCGCTTGCTCTCTTTATTGGACTGATTGCTGGAACATACTCATCGATTTTTATTGCAGCTCCCATTCTCGCAAACCTTCGCGAGCGAGAGCCTGCAATCAAGGCCCTCAATCAGAGAGTTGCAGCCCGTCAGGGTGGCTCCGTTGCTGTGGAAAGTTCTAAAAGAAACCGAAAGAAGCGCGGTAAATAAAGCTCAAGTAACCTAAGCGCATGAATGCGCTCATCACTCCGGTCGTACGGCGTTTACGAGATGCCACTAGTGATGATGTGTCGATAGTTGAACGAGCCTTTGTTGCAGCTGAATTAGCGCATCGTGGACAGCTACGTATGAGTGGCGATCCGTACATAACACACCCTGTTGCAGTGGCGGAAATTCTTGTTGATTTCGGGTTAGACCCTGCAACGATTGCTGCAGCGCTGCTTCATGACACAGTAGAGGACACTTCATACTCTTCAGAAAAACTCCGCCAAGATTTTGGTGATGAAGTTGCAAATCTCGTTGAAGGCGTTACAAAGCTGGATCGTCTCACTTATGGACCCACTGCTGAAGCCGAAACCGTTCGGAAAATGGTTGTCGCTATGGCGAAAGATATTCGGGTTCTTGTAATCAAACTTGCTGATCGTCTTCATAATGCTCGCACCTGGCAGTTTGTGGAACCGGAATCATCGGCCCGAAAAGCTCGTGAAACGCTTGACATATATGCGCCGCTAGCACATCGACTTGGAATGAATGCGGTCAAATGGGAACTCGAAGACCTCTCCTTCAAGTTTATTGAGCCGAAGAAATATGAGGAGATTGAACGACTTGTTCTTGAACGCAATCCATCACGCGAAAAACTGACTAATGAAGTGATCTCAGTTGTAGAAGCTGATCTCACAAGCGAGGGGATAGAGGCAACTGTCACGGGACGACAAAAACATCTATATAGCGTCTATCAAAAGATGGTGGTTCGGGGCCGTGAATTCAAGGATATCTACGATCTCGTTGGCATCCGCGTTTTGGTCAACGATGTACGTGACTGTTACGCAGTATTGGGATCAATTCACGCCAGGTGGAATCCGGTTCCTGGCAGATTTAAGGATTACATCGCAATGCCAAAGTTCAATCTCTACCAATCGCTACACACGACTGTAATTGGACCTACAGGAAAAGCGGTTGAGATTCAGATCCGCACCCACGATATGCATCGTCGCGCCGAGTACGGTATTGCGGCGCATTGGAAATACAAGATGAATAGCTCGGCCAGGTCCGATGATTCTCCAGACATGCTCTGGCTAAAGCAGCTGCACGAGTGGCAACAAGAAACCTCAGATGTCAGCGAATTTCTTGATGCTCTCCGCTTTGATCTGCGTACTCCTGAAGTTTTCGTCTTCACACCCAAAGGAAGTGTCATCGCCTTGCCGTCTGGTTCAACACCAGTTGACTTCGCATATGCCGTACACACTGAGGTTGGTAATCGTTGTGTTGGAGCAAAAGTTAATGGAAAGTTAGTTTCACTTGAAGCTCCACTTGCGAATGGCGATGTGGTGGAGGTCGTCACGAATAAGGGTGAGAACGCCGCTCCTTCTCGAGATTGGCTTAGTTTTGTAAAGTCTCCACGAGCACGCTCGAAAATCAAAGCTTGGTTCACTAAAGAACGTCGAGAAGAAGCAATTGATGCCGGAAAGGAATCGATTGCTCGACAGATGCGCAAAGCAGGGCTTCCGCTCCAGAAGATTCTTGGCGGACATGCACTACTCCAGCTCGCACATGATTTGAATTATCCGGATATTGATGCACTTTATGCAGCGGTAGGAGATGGCCATATATCGGCGAACCATGTGATTGAACGGCTGGAAGTATCTCTTGGTTTGGAAGAGACTCACGATTCACCTTTACTGGACAACATTACCTCCGCAGGAGCTCCAAGATCGGTGCGACGTAGTGCTAGCGGCATTGACGTTGAAGGCGTTGACGACGTACTTGTGAAGCTTGCGAGATGCTGCACCCCAGTGCCGGGTGATGCAATTACGGGCTTTATTACGCGGGGTAATGGGGTGTCGATTCATCGAACTGATTGTGTAAACGTGGCAGATCTTAAGTTTCATCAAGGTGATCGCATAGTGAAAGTGAACTGGGATCCCAATGCGAAGTCAGTTTTCTTAGTCAATATTCAGATTGAAGCGCTGGATCGCGCTCGTTTACTGTCGGATATAACGAGGACTCTCTCTGATCAGCAGGTTAACATCCTTCATGCTGCCGTAAACACTACAAAAGATCAGGTTGCGTTTTCCAGGTTCACATTTGAGATGGCGGATGCATCTCACCTAGATGTCGTATTAGCTGCGGTCCGTCGAATTGAAGGTGTTTATGACGTCTACAGAGTTACAAATAGTTAAGCAGTAGTGAAATCGGCTAGACCTTTTTGAGCCTCGCTGAGCCACATTCGTCGGGCTGCAGCAGCCTCTCTGTGCTCCGATGCTTTTCTTGCATCTCCCGCCGCTTCAGCCTTAAGGGCCTTAGCTTCGTAATCCGCAACGGCGTTCAATAGCTGATTCACGACATCATTTGCTCGAGCGCGCGCACCAGGATCGCTACGACGCCATTGCTCTTGCTCAGCTTCCTTGATTGTCATCTCGACAACGTCTACCCGCTTGTCGAGGCTAGCGCGCTTCTTCCGATCAACCATTCCAACTTTGGAAAGTTTAGTGCGCATGTCACGAAACTTTCGCCGTGTGTCATCTAGGTTTGTGATAGGTAGAAGCGCTTCAATTTCAGCGACCAGAGCTTCTCTTTTCTCTAGGTTTGCGGCCATTGATTCGCCACGTTTTTCGAGGTCAGCATTTTTTGCGGCAAAGAATGTGTCTTGAGCGGTTTTGAATCTATTCCACAACTTTGCATCATCATTCTTCTTGCCGCGACCTGTGGCTTTCCATTCATCCATGAGAGCCTTGTAACGGCGCGCTGTTGCAACCCAATCGGTTGACGTAGCTAGGGATTCGGCTTCGCTGACGATCTTTTCCTTTGAACTCTTAACTTGACTCTGTTGTTGCGTAAGTGAAGCAAAATGAGTGCGGCGCCGCTTATCAAATTTATTGCGCGCCCCAGAGAAACGCTTCCAAAGTTCCCCATCGGTCTTCTTATCCAGGCGAGGTGCTTTCTTCCATTCATCGAGAAGTACTTTGAGGCGCTCGCCTGTGGCTTTCCAACTCGTGGAATCAACCAGGCCTTCGGCCTCGACCACTAACGCTTCTTTAGCGGCGATTGCAGCAGCTCTCTTTGCAGCTTTTGCTTCTGCTTCGGCAGCTTTCTTCGCTTCAAATGCTGGTCGGTGCTCATCGATAAGTGGAGGAATTTGTTCTATAGAGCTGCGAAGAGCATCAAGGTTTCCAACGCCGTTGAGATGATCAATTTGATTGCGAAGTTTTTTTACTGCCTCGAGGGCATCCTCTGGCACCATCGCACCGCTAATGATTCGAGCAGCAAGGAGCGCTACTTCCGAGGCAACAATTTCGAATTTACGGACAAAGTAAGCCAACGCTTCTTCGGGAGTTTTACCGGGATATGAGCCAACGACTTTTTCGCTATCACCGGTTCGAACATAAACCATGCCGTTTTCATCTACTCGACCAAATTTAGCGGGATCTCCGATGAGAGCTGCAGCAGCAGAATTAGGGAGTGATACTTGATTATCGAGCGATTCCATGGCGGCCTTACTTTCTCGAACGTTGCGCGCCCTGATCTGGATCAAAGGCGTTGTGGGTTCAGCGGTTGGTGAGGGTCACACGGTACCCCCGCTTCTCACATCTGTAAAAACTCCTCCCCTGGAAACCCCATTTTGAACGGGGAAATCGCCGCATGCTTGGGAGAATCCACCAGTGAGCCTTCTCATCGATCGAGTGATTGCGCCCTACTACCAGACCAACTGCTGGGTAATCGCTCCTTCATCTGGCAAAGAGTGTGTCATCGTCGATCCAGGAATTGATATTCCTCATATGAATCTCGCAATCGAAAAGAAGTTGCAGGAACATAACTTGAAGATTGGTGCGATAGTTATTACTCACGGCCACTTAGATCACACATATTCCTTGATATCTCGAGTCGATGATTTTGTTGAGACCGAATGTTATGTTCATGAAGCGGATAGAGATTTGTTAAGTTTCCCAGAACGGGCGATGGGTCCACAGAGCCAGGCGCTTGTAAGCGAGTTAAAAGCGAACTCGGGAGCAAACGTAGATTTCAGAGAACCCCACAACACGTATTCAGTTACAGATGGAGAACGGATCAAACTAGGAGAGATGAGCTTTGAATTTATTCATACTCCTGGCCACACCCCTGGTTCTATCGTTACTCTGATAGATGGATATGCCTTGGTGAGTGGAGATGTTCTCTTTAAAGGCGCCATCGGCCGCACCGACTTGCCGCGTGGATCCTTGCACGACATGGAACAGAGTCTTCGTGAGAAAATTGCGATCTTGTCTGATGACTTACGGGTCCTGCCGGGTCATGGAGATGAGACAACAATGAAGAGCGAAAAGCAAAATAACCGATTCCTTAAAGCAGCGATGGATTGGAAATTAGAAGGGGTGGTCGGATGAGTTCGCAATTCCAGGCGCCCAAAGGAGTTGCAGAATACTTTCCGCCTCGTTCGAATACATTTGAGTACGTGGTTCGAACTTTAACCTTGCCTGCACTTGCTGCCGGTTATGAACCAATTGAGTTGCCAATTTTTGAAGATACGGAGTTGTTTACTCGCGGAGTGGGTGAATCAACCGATGTAGTTTCCAAGGAGATGTACACCTTTGAAGATCGCGGTGGTCGCTCCATCACTTTGAGGCCGGAAGGAACAGCAGGTGTAATGCGAGCGGTCATTGAACACAATTTAGATCGGGGCCAACTTCCCGTTAAATTATTCTATAAAGGTCCTTTTTTCCGAGCAGAGCGCCCACAGGCTGGACGGTATCGACAGTTTTATCAATTTGGCATCGAAGCAATCGGAGTTAATGATCCACAATTAGATGCCGAAGTAATTGCCATTGCTTATCAAGGTTATAAGAGGCTAGGACTAACGAATTTCACTTTGCACATTACGTCACTGGGAGACGCTGAATCCCGAGCAAAACATCGAACGGCCCTGGTTTCATTCATTGAAAAATTGGATCTTGATGAAGAAACTCGATCTCGCGCAGCAAAGAATCCTCTTAGACTCTTTGATGATAAGAGAAGTGAAATTCAATCCAAGATGCACAGCGCTCCGTTACTTATGGATTTTCTCAATGAAGCAAGCAAAGAGAATTTTGTCGCTGTCAAGAAAGCGCTCACAGCAGTCGGAGTTCCCTTTGAAGTAAATCCACGAATGGTGCGAGGATTGGATTACTACACAGGTACTACTTTTGAATTTGTACATAGTGGATTGGGTGCCCAATCGGGAATCGGGGGTGGCGGAAGATACGACGGCTTGATGGCAACCCTCGGCGGACAAGATCTATCCGGCATCGGATTTGGACTAGGAATTGATCGAATTATCTTGGCGATGGAAACAGAAGGAATTTCGCTAACTTCGATGAAGTACACAGATTTGTATGTTGTCGCACTTGGTGAAAGAGCAAGAGAAGAATCCTTTGTTCTCGTCAATCAATTGAGAAATCAGGGATTCGTTGTTGAACAGAGTTATGGCGAGAGAGCCCTCAAAGGTGCGATGAAAGCAGCAGATAAATCAGGGGCGCTCTTTGCCATCGTGATTGGTGATGCTGAACTCAGTTCAGGAAGTATCGAGTTGAAAAATATGGCGACGGGGGAGACGGTATCGGTTACTCTTAGCGGTCTAGCTCAAACCCTTGCGGAGAAATCCCGTCTTCTGTAGGTCTCATTGGCGGTCCTCCCAGTAAAGAAGAGAGGCTTGTGTAGTGCTTCGTTCGCATGGCGCAGGAACACTTCGTTCTAGCGAAATTGGTCAAAGTGTCACCCTAGCTGGCTGGGTTGCGCGTAGACGAGATCATGGTGGTGTTGCTTTTATTGATCTCCGTGATGCAACAGGAAATGTCCAAGTTGTTATTTCGGATGAATCTGTTG
>Ga0208546_1000183_pt1 | contig 28550 bp, 25 predicted proteins | sample DEB19_08_DNA_4_FD_184528 | JGI IMG/M metagenome (GOLD analysis project Ga0208546, IMG submission 184528) | Aqueous microbial communities from the Delaware River and Bay under freshwater to marine salinity gradient to study organic matter... | ecosystem: Environmental > Aquatic > Marine > Coastal...
GCTAATTCGCCATGTTGAGTGGTCAATTGAATCTCTGCTTGGGCCAGTACAGATCGAATGGCGCTCCCAACCACTTGTGGCAGGCACGCAACGCGCTTTAATTGAATGGCGATCTAATAAAGATTACTCTGCCGAATTAGCAAGTTCACTTAAAAGTTGGCATTACTTGAGATTTGAGATTAATTACGGAAATCAACTTTTTAGACATACACCTGATCTGGGAATGCATCGCTCTCAAATTGATGAAATGGGAAGTATCTTGATTACAGAAAATCAAATCAAATTTGCGTTAACAAAAAGTGATGAAGAAGTAAGAGAACTGCTAGATGTGGCGCTCGGAACAGAGTGGGAAGTTGAACTTGAGCGCTTCCGTGGAGTAGATTTACAGGAGATCGCTCAACTACGAGCAATCTAAAAGAAAAGTTAAGTCAGGGAAAAAATGGACGAGAAATTAGAGAAACGTAAATCAATTACAATCATCGCAGCAGCCGCAATTGTGGCAAGCGCACTTGGTGCCGGATTAAGCCAAGTTGGTTCAGGATTTGCATCTCGTTCAAGCGATGGCATCGTTGTAATTGGTTCTGCCAAAGTTTCGGCTAAAGCAGATAATGTCGTTTGGACTTTATCTATTGCAAATACGGGCAAAACACCAGCAAGTGCCGTAAACGGAATTGATTCTGGAATCAGCGCCCTTCAAAAGTATTTAACTGATGGTGGGGTAGCATCAGAACAATTAACCCTTGGTCCAGTTAACTCTTACCCAACTGAGGAATACATCAACGGTAATCCAACGGGACGAATTCTAAATTATCGTGCAAATCGTGAAATCACGGTGCGCACCAAAGATGTTCAATTGGTTTCTAAACTAAGTCAAAACATTGGAGCTTTGCTTCAGCAGGGTGTAAATGTAAGCAATTATGGACCTCAATATTATGTTTCGACTTTAAATAAAATTCGCCCAGAGCTACTAAGTGAAGCAACTAAAGATGCGAAAGCTCGCGCTGAGGCGATGACAGAAGCGGTCGGGGGAAGAGTTGGATCTATTACCTCAGTGAAAGCTGGGCCAATTCAAGTCACAACACCAGATTCAACAATGACTTCGGATTACGGAATGTATGACACTTCTAGCATTGATAAAACTGTAACCGCAACGGTAACGGTAACTTTTAAGAGCAATTAATTAAAGAGGAATATTGCCGTGTGCACCGCGTCTATATGGTGCCGCGGCAATGGCTCTAGCAATTTCGGATCTAGTTTTGTCGGGTTGAATCACTGAATCAACAACGCCAATTTCAATTGCTTTTTGCACTCCACCAGATTCTTGCTCGTGCTTTGCAGCAAGCTCTAACTCCATGAACTCTCGTTGATCTTGAGGAACATCTGCAAGTAAACGTCGATGTAGTACCCGAACTGCAGCCACGCTACCCATAACTGCGACATCTGCATTAGGCCAAGCAAAAACTTTTGTGGCACCTAACGCCCGTGAATTCATTGCAACATATGCTCCACCATAAGCATGTCGGGTAATTAGTGTTACGCGAGGTACTACCGCTTCACCAAATGCATGTAGCAATTTAGCGCCACGTCTTACGGCGCCTTCCCATTCTTGACCGGCACCTGGAAGAAATCCAGAGACATCTGCAATCACGATTAGTGGAATTCCAAATGCATCGCACATTCGAACAAATCGAGCCGCCTTTTCTCCGGCTGCTGCATCTAATACGCCACCCAAATATTTAGGATTATTTGCAACGACACCTACAGTTCGACCGCCCAAACGACCGATGGCAGTCAACATATTTGGTGCCCAATCTGCAAGCAGTTCCATAGATTCATCATGATCTAACAGCTCTTCAACCAATGGATGCACTTCATATACTCGTTTACGTGAATCTGGTACGAATTGTGCAAGATCAGTATCTTCTAGTTTCACATCAATATGACCTTGATTTGCAAAGAGTGATGCCAGTTTGCGTATGTCTTCAAATGCTTCTGCTTCGCTGGTTGCAATTATGTGCGCTAGCCCAGAATTCTTTTTATGCGCTTCTGGTCCGCCAAGCTTTGCCATATCAACATTTTCTCCGGTGACGCTTTTAACGACATCTGGACCAGTGACGAATATTCGACCTTCGGGTGCAAGCACAACCACATCTGTCAGCGCTGGCCCATATGCACCACCACCAGCAGTAGGACCAAGAACTAATGAAAGTTGTGGAATTTTTCCGGAAGCGGTTATGAAAGATTGAAAGACTTCACCAAATGCATGAAGTGATAACACGCCATCACGTAAACGTGCACCACCAGAATGCCAAATGCCGATTACCGGCAGTTGTTCTGCCATTGCAACTTTATATGCTTCTACTATTACTTTTGCACCTTCAGGACCGAGCGCACCACCTTGAACAGTTGGATCAGATGCGAAAACTACGACATCGTTGCCTTTTATTTTTCCACGTGCCGCGAGCATGCCACTTTGATCTCGCTCGGTGATTAAATGATTGGTGCCAGCATCAACTAGCTTCGCTATCCGAAGCTCAGGATCTTTTGGATCTGTCATTTAGATGCTTTTGAACACCAAAACTACGTCGTGGCCACCAAAACCAAATGAATCATTTAAAGCTGCAATGTCACCTTTAGGTAATTCGCGGGCTTTATCTCTAACTACATCAACCGTTACTGCCGGATCAAGATTTTCAATATTAATTGTTGGCGGCGCCAATCTCTCTTGTAGCGCTTTCACAATTAATACGGATTCAACGGCACCGGCGCCGCCAAGTAGATGGCCGGTCATTGATTTAGTTGCAGAGACTGCAACATGGTCTGCATCTGCACCTAGTGCACCACGAAGTGCATTCGCTTCTGCGACATCTCCAGCCGGAGTAGAGGTTGCGTGTGCATTTAAATGGAAAATATCTTTAGTTGAAAGACCGGCATCTTTAAGGGCTAATTGCATTGCACGAATAACTCCACGCCCCTCTGGATCTGGCGCAGCGATGTGATAGCCATCGGAAGTTAAACCTTGACCTGCAATTTCACAGTAAATCTTTGCTCCACGTGCCTTTGCATGTTCGTACTCTTCAAGAATGAGTACGCCGCCGCCTTCGCCTAATACAAAACCATCTCTATCAACATCGTAAGGGCGCGATGCCTTCTCTGGCGCATCGTTTCGAGTTGATAACGCTTTCATGGCTGCAAAACCAGCCATAGGTAAAGCATCAACCGATGCTTCTACGCCACCGGCAATAACCACATCTGCACGGTTATTTCTAATCATGTCAAAGGCATAACCAATTGCCTCAGCACCAGATGCGCATGCCGAAACGGGCGTGTGCACGCCAGCTTTTGCTTTGAATTCCAAACCGACATTCGCTGCAGGTCCATTTGGCATAATCATTGGAACGGTATGCGGCGAAACTAAACGCGCTCCCTTTTCCATGAGAATTCGATATTGCTCTAATAAAGAGGTAACACCACCGATACCAGATGCAATTACAACGCCAAGTCGTTCGAGGTCAAGCTCTGGGCTACCTGCATCTGCAAATGCTTCACGAGAAGCGATTAGTGCAAATTGTTCGGAACGATCTAGGCGACGCAGCTCTACTGGCTTCATTACCTCTGATGGTTCAACTACAACTTCTGCCGCGAAGTGCACTGGCAAGGTGCTTGCCCACTCATGACCCATTAACCGTGCGCCAGATTTCCCAGCGACAGCATTTGCCCAAGTGGAAGCGACATCTCCGCCAAGCGGAGTAGTGGCACCTAAACCAGTTACAACAACACGTCTTGTCATTTTTAGAATTTTAGAATTTAAGAATTTATTTCTTATGCCGATGCTTTAACAATGAAATTAACTGCATCGCCAACGGTTGCAAGTTCTGAAACCTGATCATCAGGAATTTTCACGCCGAAACGCTCTTCAGCAGCTACAACAACTTCAACCATTGATAATGAATCAACATCTAGGTCTTCAGTGAAGCTCTTGCCCATTTCGATAGATGCTGCTGGAACTCCCGCAACTTCTTCTACGATCTCTTTTAGACCAGCAAGTACATCTGCTTCGTTTAGTGCCATTGATATTTCTCTTTTCGTTTTAATATGGAACGCGTCGCTGCGTTTATTTTCTTTTTCGTGTACAACTGTAAGTTACAGGAAGATATTGTGCAGGGTAGAAGGCGTTACTTTCGAGTAATAAGGCTTAAATTGGAGGTAATCACGGTAATTTTACGACTTGAGCCGCATATGCGAGACCTGCGCCATAGCCAATAATCAACGCTAGCTCACCATGTAATTCTGGGTGAGATTGCAGAAGTGCGTCCATAGCAAGTGGTATTGATGCAGCAGATGTATTGCCATTTGTGCGAATATCATCTGCAATAAGAATGTCTGGAGATAGTTTCATATCTTTTGCCATAGATTCAATAATTCTTAAGTTGGCTTGATGTGGCACAAAAGCCTTTAAATCAGATGGCGTGATTCCAGCTAACTCAATTGCTTTGGTCCCCACCTTACTTACTGAAAATACTGCCCAACGAAAAACTCTTTGGCCCTCTTGAACAATATCCGGCCATGCAATTGAACTCGCAGGTGAATCATTATTTTTGAAATCCAACCATGAAGACATAGTGATTGCATCGCGCTGGTCAGAATCAGATCCCCAAGCAGTTGGACCGATACCTTGCTCGGTTGACTGACCCACCACAACTGCACCAGCGCCGTCAGCAAAAATAAATGCAGTTGCGCGATCAGTTGGATTAGTGAAATCACTTAATTTCTCTGAACCGATGACCAATACATTTTTTGCAGTTCCGCCACGAACCAAGTCATTTGCAAGTCCAACACCGTAAGTAAAACCTGCGCAAGCTGCAGATAAATCGAAGGCCGCGGCTTTATGTGCGCCAATATTTGAAGCAATTCCTGAAGCGCCACTTGGAGTTTGGTGGGGGTAAGAAATTGAAGCCAAAATAACTACATCAATCTGATCACTACCTATTCCAGCTCTTTCTAATGCTTGATTTGCCGCAACGGTTCCCATATCAACAACCGAAATGTCACGATTGGCAAAACGTCTACTTTCAATTCCAGTGCGCTGCTGAATCCATTCATCAGTGGAATCTATTTTGTCTACGATTTCAGAATTAGGAACCAAATTAGTGGCACGATAGATTCCAACTGCAAGGATTGATGCGTTGCCGCCAACTTTTGATTTAATCATGCACCACCATGCTTTATTGCAAAGGCTCTTGCCGCAGCAATATCTTCGGGTGATTTGAGTGCAAAGGATTCAATTCCGGGGGTGGCACGTTTTAGTAGTCCTACCAAAGTGCCAGCAGGTGGAAATTCAATCACGCCAGTAACACCAAGTTGTACAAGCGATTCCATGCATAAATCCCAACGAACTGGATTAGCAATCTGGTTAACAATTCGATCAATTGCAACTTTCCCATTAAGAACTACGGTTCCATCTTTATTTGAAAGTAATTGCGAAGTTGGTTCGTTGATACTGACTTTTTCAACATATCCCGCAACATGAGATACCGCTGATTGCATGTAATGAGTGTGAAACGCTCCCGCCACTGCTAAAGCTCTAACTCTAGAACCAGTCGGTGGATTTTCCACCAACTTATCAATTTGCGCTAAAGATCCAGCAGCAACAATTTGCCCAGCACCATTATCATTTGCAGGAATTAACTCAAGTTCGTTAATCGCTTTTAATACTTCACTGCGATCTCCGCCAAGCACTGCTGCCATTCCAGTTTCTGCTTGACTTGCCGCTTTCGCCATCGATATTCCTCGTTGGCGCACTAATTCAAGTGCATGAGCCGGAGAGAGCACGCCTGATACTCCGGCAGCAGTTATCTCTCCGACTGAGTGACCAGCTACAACCGAGAATTTTGTTAGCCCAAGCGCTGATGCGCCTAAGAGCCCCGCCGCCACTATTAATGGCTGGGCATTTGCAGTGTCTTTGATTTCATCAGCACTGGCAGTTGTTCCGAGGCGTTCTAAATCTAGATCAATATGAAGTGACCAATTTGCTACGGTCTTTCTGGTTGCTTCATCTAACCAAGGAGTCAGCATTCCTGGTGTTTGTGAACCTTGACCTGGAAATAGCAATGCGAGCATGTGTTTAGTTTAAAGCGATTGTTAGGTACTTAGAAGTAATTAACGATTTACTAGCCAAACTTGAAGCGAATGTGGTGAAACTTGGACTTTCTCGCCTGGCGCAGCCAGAACTGGGTTATAGGTTGCCGTAGTTTCAAATGAATCAAAAATACAACGCATTGCTTGGCCCCAAGATGAACCAGGCAATGTGAAGGTAGTTTCTTCACCGTAGGAGTTCATTAAAAGGACTAAGCCATTCTTAGGCCCTGCTTCAAAGAAAACCGTTAAAGATCTTTTATCGCCGTCTGACCAATGTTCGTCGTTCATTTCATTTCCAGACAAACTAAACCAGGCAATATCTTTTCTTTCAGTGCCGGTATCCATTCTGCCAGTGAAGAATTCAGAAGTTATATCCGATAGATAAGTTTTACGAATTCGAATTAATTCAATAAACGCATCCTGTAAATCTTTCTTAGATCCGTTTGGTTTCCAATCTAGAGTCCAACCACCATGCCATGCAATCTCTTTATTCCAATTTTCATTACTTAATTCAATTGGAAGAGTAAATGCATTATTTGATCCATGTTGCGTTCTCCCTACTTCATCTCCCATGGTGACCATTGGTACACCTGATGATAGAAGCAGGGTTGCCATCATTGATTTTTGGAGTGATTGACGGATCTGATTAATTTTTGAATCTTCAGTAGGGCCTTCAACGCCAACATTCCAAGAACGATTGGTGTTATTGCCATCGCGATTATCTTCACCGTTAGCCTCATTTTTCTTGTCGTGGTAAGTAACTAAATCATTCATTGTGAAACCATCATGAGCGGTAATGAAATTTATTGAGGTGGTTGGTCCTCGGAAGTAGAAGATGTTGCTAGAACCAGAAATTGATGAAGCTAAGGCGCTGACACCTTCTCCATAACCACGTGCAATATCTCCCAACCAGAATTGGCGCACTGCATCGCGGTAGTAGTCATTCCATTCACGCCACGGATATTGGAATTCCCCAAGTGAATACCTGGAAATATCCCAAGGCTCTGCAATCAACTTTAGTTGTCTTAAAACTGGATCAGCTGTTATGGCAGCGAATAGCGCCGAATCGATCATATTTCCAGTTCGATTTAGAGCTGGCGCTAAATCGAATCTAAAGCCATCAACACCAATAACTTGGCTCCACCAACGAAGTGAATCTATGACTACACGCACTCCATGAGGTTTACCTGCAGAGAAAGTATTTCCGCAGCCAGTGTTATCAATGTAATGGCTAGTTCCACCATGACGATACCAATTTCGATTATCAATTCCTTTGTATGTTAGATGTGGACCGCCAGGTCCACCTTCGGCAGTGTGGTTGTAAACAACATCAAGAATTACTTCAATACCATTTTCGTGCAATCTATCGACAGCTTCTTGCAATTCTGCAATTGGATTATCAGTTGCCGCATATCCTCGGTGTGGGGCAGAGAATGCAATTGCGTTATAGCCCCAATGATTGCGGCGACCGCGAGCCCAAATTGCCGGTTCAGTTGCATGTTCGTGAATTGGTAATAATTCAATTGCGTTAACGCCAATTTTCTTTAGATAATTAATGGTTGATTGATGCCCAAGCGCTTTATATGTTCCGCGCTCGTGTTCTGGGATTTCTTGATTTGCCCAAGTTAAACCCTTTACATGCGCTTCATAAATAACTAAGTCTTGCCAATTTATGTGTGGATGATTTATGTGTCGCGGTGCATCATTTGTAACGACCGAAAGTGGTACAAACTTTGCTGAATTGCGATCATCTTTAATATTCGGATCGCCCGCACCAAAACCATCTTCGGAGATATGTCCGTAGATTTCCGGAACATATAAAAGTTCTCCATCCAAATGGTGCGCATATGGATCGATTAATAATTTATTTGGATTAAATCTAGAGCCACGTTCTGGTTCCCATGGACCATATACGCGATAGCCATAACGCTGCCCAGGTCGAACACCTTTTAAATATCCGTGAAAGATTGGCCCGTTTCTATGAGATAGCGCGAATCGAGTCTCTAAGAGTTTTCCGTTCACCTCGGTGAAAAGGCAGAGCTCAACTGCATCTGCAGCCTCGGCCCAGATTGCGAAGTTGGTGCCTTCCTCAGTTGGAATCGCGCCTAAGTAGCGTGGGTCGGCCTGAAGCATGCGGGTAGTCTGCCTTGAATGTCTCTGAAATCGACTGTAAATCGGTAAATAACTAGTAAAGAATTGCTACTGACGAGTAACATCGCCACGTGAAGATTGCAGTAACAGTTAAGCAAGTTCCGGATTCATGGGCTGAAAAGAAATTGGTTAATGGTCGCGTGGACCGCGAAAGCGTGGATGCAGTTCTAAATGATTTAGATGAATATGCAATTGAAGAGGCGCTTCGAATTTGTGAAGCAAATGGTGGAACGACCGATGATGGTGGCGAACATACAATTACTTTAATTTCGATGGGACCAACTCGCGCGCAGGAAGCAGTTCGCAAAGGGTTATCGATGGGCGCCACCAACGCAATCGTGATTACCGATCCAGCTCTCGCCGGTGCGGATGCGATGGCAACATCTGAAGTCTTAGCAAAAGCAATTGCTGATGGCGGTTATGACTTCGTAATCAGCGGCGTCGAAAGTACAGATGCCCGAATGAGCATCGTCCCAGCGATGATTAGCGCTCGACTTGGGCATGCCCAATTAACTTTTGCAAATAAAGTTTCGGTCGATGTATCAAGTAAGAAAATTTCAATAAATCGAATAACCGATACTGGCGAAGTTGAAATGGAAGCTAATTTCCCTGCAGTTGTTTCGGTAGTAGAGAAAATAAATGAACCAAGATATCCATCTTTTAAGGGCATTATGGCTGCTAAGAAGAAGGAGATATCAACAATATCTGGAAGCGCCACATCCGGAACTGAAGTTCTAGAATCAAATGCCAGACCACCAAAAGCCGCTGGTCAAAAAATTGAAGATGACGGAAGCGCTGCAGAGAAATTAGTCAATTTCCTAGTTGAAAGGAAATTGATATGAGCAAAGTCCTAGTTGTGGCAGATAATGCAAAAGTCACCGCAGAGTTAGTTGCCGCGGCAGGCAGTGCGGTGGTAGTTGAATCCAAGTCAGCAAGGGCTGTTGCAGAGTATGCGAAAAATAATAGCTTTGATGCAGTTTTTGTTGCTGCGACAATGGATGGCAAAGAATTCGCTGCTCGTATCGCAATTGCATTAGATTCAGGAATAATCACAGATGCAATTGCAGTGGATAGTAATTTTGTTACCACTCAATCTAACTTCGGTGGCAGTTACACTGTAAAAGCAAAGGTAAACCGTGGAATTCCAGTAATTACTTTGCGTCCAAATTCAGTAGAACCAGCTAGCCAAATACCGGAGACTATTAAATTAGAAGGCGACGATAATTCTTTGGTAACAATCAAGTCTGTTAAGCCAAAGGTAAAAGGTGCTAGACCAGAATTGGCTGAGGCAAAGATTGTGGTCTCTGGTGGTAGAGGAATTGATGGGGATTGGTCTGCAGTTGAGAAGTTTGCCGATTCACTTGGCGCTGCCATTGGTGCTTCGCGCGCTGCGGTAGATGCTGGTTGGTGTAGCCATGATCTGCAGGTGGGCCAAACTGGTAAGAGCGTAAGTCCTGATCTTTATGTGGCCTGCGGAATCTCCGGAGCAATTCAGCATAAGGCTGGCATGCAGACTTCGAAAAATATTGTCGTAATTAATAAAGACCCCGAAGCGCCACTTTTTGAAATCGCAGATTTTGGCATCGTGGGTGATTTAGCGAGCGTACTTTCTAAGGCGAGCGAACTTATAAACGCCCGCAAGTAGAATGTCGCAGTGGCAATCTACTTAGACCATGCGGCGACTACGCCTATCTCTGAGATTGCCCTTGCCGAATTCAATAAACAATTACAGCAAATAGGCAATCCTTCTTCATTGCATAATTTTGGTAGGGAGCAAAGACGAGCACTTGAAGAGGCTCGAGAAAAGATTGCGAATTTTATAAGTTGCGCGCCAAGCGAAATTATTTTCACTGGATCTGGCACCGAAGCAGATAATTTGGCAATCAAAGGTTTATTTTGGAAATCACAGAAAAGCGGAAAGAAAGTAATTGTAATTTCAAGTTTCGAACATAAAGCAGTTCTAGAACCTGCCGAGTGGTTAGTTGAAAAAGAGGGCGCTGAATTAATTCAAATACCCATCACTAGCGAAGGAATAGTTGATTTAAATTTCTTAAAAAACCTAATTTCCGACCGCGGTCAAGAAATAGCATTAATTTCAGTAATGCATTCAAATAATGAAATCGGTGCGCTTCAACCAATTGATGAGGTAATCAAGATTGCTGGAGATATTCCAGTGCATTGCGATGCCGTCCAATCTTTACTTAAAGTTCCCGTTACATTTGAAGGTTTAACAGCATTAACAATCAGCGCTCATAAAATAGGCGGTCCAGTGGGTGTTGGCGCGCTAGTTCTCAAACGTGGCTTCGATATTCCAGCTTTATTGCATGGAGGTGGCCAAGAGCGAGAAATCAGAAGTGGCACCTTAAATGCGCCAGCCATCTGCGCATTCGCGGCTGCTTTAACTACCTATCCAACGGATGCGGTCACGGCTTTACGCGATCAATTAATTTCTGGAATAAGAGATTCAATCCCGAATGCATTAATTAATACCCCAGCACATGCCTTACCAGGAATCGTTAATGTTTCCTTTCCTGGGACTAAAGGTGAAACGTTATTACTACTAATGGACATGGAAGGTATTGCCTGTTCAACAGGTTCTGCTTGTAGCGCCGGGGTGCATCGCCCAAGTCATGTATTAATCGCATTAGGGCGTAGTGAAGATGAAGCTATCGGCACTTTAAGGCTTTCACTCGGCGCGCAAAGTACTCGAGCGGATATCGATCGAGTATTAGAAGTATTGCCTAACGTGGTTGAAAAGGCGCGGTTGGCAAAATGAAATTAATCGCAGCAATGTCAGGTGGAGTTGATTCAGCAGTAGCTGCAAGTAGAGCAGTAGAAGCAGGACATCAAGTTGTTGGAGTCCACTTAGCATTAGCTTCGAATCCGCAGAAATATCGCTCTGGTGCACGTGGTTGTTGCACTATTGAAGATTCACATGATGCCAGAAGAGCTGCGGATGTGATCGGCATTCCCTTTTATATCTGGGATATGGCTGAAGAGTTCCATGCAGGAGTGGTTGAGAATTTTCTATCAGAATATTCTGCAGGTCGCACACCTAATCCATGTTTGCGTTGTAATGAGAAAATTAAATTTGCTGCGGTCTTAGATCGCGCAAAAGCAATGGGATTCGATGGCGTGGTTACTGGACATTACGCAAATATGCGCGCATTAGATGGCGAACGTACTTTGCACCGTGCAATTGATATGAGCAAAGATCAATCTTATGTACTTGCGGTCTTAACTAGAGAGCAATTGCAAGGCGCCTATTTTCCGTTAGGCGATACTGAAAAAGTTGATATTCGAAAAGAGGCAGAAGCAAAAGGATTGGCAGTTGCTAATAAACCTGATAGTCACGACATATGTTTTGTGCCAAGTGGAGATAATGCTGGGTGGTTGCGCGAAAGATTAGGTAGCGAAGCAGGCCCAATTGTCGATCAAGATGGAAAAGTAATTGGTCAGCACAAAGGCGCATATACCTACACAATAGGTCAGCGTAAAGGATTGGGTTTAACGGTACCTGCTGCAGATGGCAATCCTCGTTTTGTTCTTAAGATCGAACCAAAGAGCAATACTGTTGTCGTAGGCCCAAGAGAAGATTTAGCCGTGACCAAAATTGTTGGCGAAAAGCCAGTTTGGTGTGGCCCAAATCCCGGAAGTGATTGGCAAACCGGTTTCGTACAAGTTCGTGCTCATGGCGCTGCACTTGATTGCAAGTATCGCGAAAACGCGGATGGTGTTGATATTGAATTAGAGAAGCCTTTACTTGGACTAGCAACAGGACAAGCAGCAGTAATTTACGATGGCGATCGAGTAGTTGGTTCCTCAACAATTTGTGAGACTGAATGAATCCTCGTCAAAGAATTGCGGAGTTGACGGAAGAAATCCGCGATCATATTTTTCGTTATTACGTACTGGATAATCCAACTGTCACGGACGCGCATTTTGATAAATTAATGCGAGAACTCGAAGAGATCGAAAAAGAACATCCAGAACTGCGTGCAGATGACTCACCAACTTTAGGAATTGGTGGCGGGCTAGCAACTACTTTTCAACAAATCGATCATCTTGAAAAAATGATGAGCTTAGATAATGTATTTGATGAAACCGAGCTTAATTCTTGGTTTGATCGCGTTGAGAAAGATGCAGCAAACGCTAATTGGCTCTGCGAACTTAAAATTGATGGTTTAGCGATCAATTTACGATACGAAAATGGCGTGTTAACCAAGGCGCTAACTAGAGGAAACGGCACTACCGGTGAAGACGTTACTTTAAATGTCAAAACTATCAAGAACTTACCTCATGAATTAAAGGGAAAAAATATCCCGCGATTAATTGAGATACGCGGAGAGGTCTATTTTCCAATCGCTGCATTTAACGAATTAAATAGTTCGCTCGAAGAATCCGGCAAAGCCACATTTGCCAATCCAAGAAATGCGGCAGCCGGATCATTGAGACAGAAGGATCCACGAGTGACTGCTTCTAGGCCGCTTAATGTTTTAGTTCATGGCCTAGGTGCCACTGATACTAAATTTGATAATCAGAGCCAAGCATACGAATTGCTAAAGAGCTTAGGCTTACCAACCAGCTCACATTTTCAGGTATTAAAAAGTCGAAAAGAAGTAGCAAAATTCATCGAAAATTATGCGCAACATAGACATGATTTAGAGCATGAAATTGATGGCGTGGTAATTAAAGTTGATCAAATAGATTTGCAGAAAAAATTAGGCGTTACCTCCAGGGCGCCAAAATGGGCCATCGCCTATAAGTATCCGCCAGAAGAAGTCGTTACTAAGTTACTAGATATTCAAGTATCTGTAGGTCGCACAGGTCGCGTGACACCGTTTGCCGTAATGGAACCTGTTTTAGTTGCAGGTTCAACCGTAACTCATGCAACTCTGCATAACTCACAAGAAGTTACAAGAAAAGGTGTGCTAATCGGTGACTACGTTGTAATCCGAAAAGCAGGTGATGTAATCCCTGAAGTACTTTCTGCGGTAACTGATCGACGAACCGGCAACGAACAAAAATTCAAAATGCCTGATAAGTGCCCAGATTGCGGTGCTAAATTAGTTGAGCAATCTGAAGGTGATGTTGATTTGCGTTGCCCAAACGCTCAAAGTTGCCCTGCGCAATTACGTGAGCGCCTTTATTACATAGGTTCTAGAGCCGCGCTTGATATTGATGTTCTTGGCTATGAAGCCGCCAATGCTTTACTGGATGCAAGAATAATTAAGGATGAATCCGAGCTATTCGATTTAACAACAGAAAAGCTTATGACCTCACCATTTTTCACTAAGAAAGATGGCACGGCTGGCGCAAATGTTAAGAAAATTTTAGATGCTCTTGAGACAGCAAAATCTAGACCGCTATGGAGAGTAATAGTTTCTTTATCTATACGACATGTTGGTCCAACGGCTGCTCAAGCTCTCGCAAATAGTTTTAAATCCATCGAAGCAATTTCTAAAGCAAAGTCTGATCAATTATCTGAAGTCGATGGCGTTGGCGGTGTAATTGCAGATTCGATTGTCGACTGGTTTAAAGTCGATTGGCATAAGAATATTGTTAAAAGTTGGGCCAAAGCAGGGGTTATGACCGAATTGGTTGAGAGTTCAAATCTGCCACAAACCTTAGCCGGACTAACATTTGTGGTTACAGGCAGTTTAGAAACGTTCACCCGAGATGGCATCAATGAAGTGATTATGGCGCATGGCGGAAAATCCTCATCGTCTGTATCGAAGAAAACAGATTATGTGCTGGTCGGGTCCGAACCAGGATCTAAGGCAAAGAAGGCCGAAGAATTAGGTGTGGCGATTATCGATGAGGCGAAATTCAAAGAAATGCTGAAAGGGAAGTAGTATTTAGGCATGTTCCATCTACAAGAAGCCACAAGAGAGTTACCACAGCACCCAATAGTTTTTGGATTGACCACTTTTGGAATTTTAACTCTGCTGCTTTATTTAACTCTGCGTCTTGACCGTTAAGAGAATTGGTTTGTACGGAGGGACCTTTGATCCCATCCACAATGGACATTTGCGAGTCGTCGTTGAATTGCTTTCACGCAAAATAGTTGATCAGATTATTTTAATTCCCGCCGGCCAACCGTTACTTCGAGAATCTGATCCGACTGTAGAAGGTGCAATCAGATATGAAATGTGCAAATTAGCCATTGGAGATCTGCCAACGGGAATTAAAGAACTTGTCTCAGTCAGCGATATTGAAATCAAAAGAACCGGCCCAAGTTTTGCAATCGACACCGTCGAAGAGATAGAAAAATTACATTTAGGAGAGAAAGAGCTCTATTGGATTATCGGCAGTGATGCTTATGCCAACTTAACTAAATGGCATCGACACGAAGAGCTTCAAGAAAAAGTTAGTTTTATCGTTATTGATCGCCCAGGAGATAATGGCGATGGCATTGATATTGGTGCGCTGGACATCTCAGCAACGCAAGTCAGAAGCGATAGTCAATTAAATGGAATTTCTCCGAGCGTTCGAAAGTTCATTACCGAAAGGAAGTTATATGCCAGTAAGTGAATTGGTGCGTAAAGAGTTAGATATTGCGGCACAAGCTGCGGTAAATAAATTGGGCACCGATTTAGTGGCTATAGATCTCTCGGATCAGAGCTTACTTTCCGAAGCATTTCTAATTGTGTCTGGAAACAACCCTAAGCAGGTTGAAGCAATTGCGGATGAAATAGAAGAAAAACTAAAAGAGATTAATGAAAAGCCAGTTCGTCGTGAAAATGGCGAAGAGTGGATATTGATTGATTACTCAGACTTGGTGGTGCATATTCAATCTGAGAATTTGCGTCGATATTACATGCTGGATCGACTATGGAATGATTGCCCGACTATACCTTTGCATATTGATGAATCTAGGTGAGGAAAAATGAGTCACAGTCATAACAAGATAGTTCTATGGCGACATGGCCAAACTGATTGGAATATTGCCAATCGTTTCCAAGGTTCTACAGATATTCCTTTAAACGAAACTGGAATTTCACAAGTTAGTAGAGCCGGAAAATTATTGACTGGATTATCACCAACCCAGATAATTTCAAGTGATTTATCTAGAGCTTATTCAACAGCTAAAGCTCTTGCCGATTTAATTGGTTTAGAAATTAAAAAAGATAAGCGACTACGTGAAACCGATGGCGGAAATTGGGAAGGCAAAACCGGTGATGTAATTCGCGAAACTGATATCGAAAACTTCATTCGGTGGATTGACGGTGATGACAATCCAGCTGGTGATGTGGGTGAACGCAGAAGTGATGTAGCGGCTCGAGCAACTGCAGCCATTTATGAAGCTTTAGAGGGGAAAACCAATCAAACTTTAGTAGTTGCAACTCATGGCGGAACTGCTCGTTGCATTCTTGGATCGATGTTAAATCTGCCTATGACAACTTGGGGCTCAATCGGCGGGTTATCAAATGCAGCCTGGTCGATAATTTCCACAACTCCGAAAGGGTGGAATTTGGTAGAACATAATTCTGGCTCGCTTCCTGAGCCAATTTTTGGTGAAGAATCAGGTGGCGAGAAATAGTTTTATTCGCTTGTAGAATTTCTGCCTGTTGCTAGTTATTGGGCCTGTGGCGCAGCTGGTAGCGCACTTGCATGGCATGCAAGGGGTCAGGGGTTCAAGTCCCCTCAGGTCCACAAAGAGTTGAAGGAGAGCGGATGAGCACCGAACATCAAGCGTACGACTTCGCTTATGTTCAAGAGAAATGGTTGCCAATTTGGGATCAAATTGCACCTTTTCGCTCTGGTCGCGCTGACGATACTCGTCCTAAGAAATATGTATTGGATATGTTTCCATATCCTTCAGGTGATTTACACATGGGTCACGCCGAAGCATATGCACTTGGCGATGTGATTGCTCGTTATTGGGCACAAAAAGGTTTCAACGTGATGCATCCAATTGGTTGGGATGCATTTGGACTTCCAGCCGAGAACGCAGCAATCAAACGCGGTATCGAACCTTCAGGTTGGACTTACGAAAATATTTCGGTGCAGAAAGCATCAATGCGACGTTATGCATGTTCGTTTGATTGGGATCGAGTTTTTAATACTTGCGATCCTGAATATTACAAATGGAATCAATGGCTATTTCTTAAAATGTACGAACGAGGTCTTGCATACCGAAAAGATTCTGCCGTCAATTGGTGCCCAGATTGCCAAACCGTTTTAGCTAACGAACAAGTAGTTGCCGGTCTCTGCGAACGTTGCGATAACCCAGTCACCAAGAAGAAGTTAAATCAGTGGTATTTCAAAATTACTGATTATGCAGATCGCTTACTTGATGACATGGCGCAGCTAGAAGGAAAGTGGCCAGATAAAGTGTTGTTAATGCAGCGCAACTGGATTGGACGATCTTCTGGTGCAAACGTAACTTTTGAAATTGAAGGTCGCACTGAACCGATTTCAATTTACACAACTCGTCCGGATACTCTGTACGGTGCAACATTTATGGTAGTTGCCGCCGATTCAGATTTAGCTGCAGAACTAGCAAGTGCATCGCCAGCAAAAGCAGAATTTGAAGCTTATTTAGAGAAGGTGCGCGCCGCTTCTGATATCGAACGTTTAGCTACAGATCGACCAAAGTCTGGCGTGTTCTTGCAACGCCATGCAATTAATCCAGTAAATGGCGAAAAATTGCCGATTTGGGCTTCTGATTACGTTCTAGCTGATTACGGAACTGGCGCAATTATGGCGGTACCGGCACATGATCAACGCGATTTGGATTTTGCAAAAGCCATGAATCTTCCAGTGCGTGTTGTTGTTGAGACCGGAGAAGAAGATCCTTCAGTATCTGGTGTTGCGACTGGCGGGGATGGCAAGCTAATTAATTCTGGCGAACTTAATGGCTTAAAAAAGGCCGAAGCTATTGCAAAGATTATTTCGATTCTTGAAACAAAGCACTTAGCAAAGGCATCAAATAATTATCGTCTACGCGATTGGTTAATTTCTCGTCAACGTTATTGGGGTACACCAATTCCAATTATTCATTGCTCAAAGTGCGGAGAAGTACCGGTTCCGCTAGACCAGCTTCCAGTTAAGTTACCGCCAGCGGCCGGCTTAGATTTAAAGCCGAAGGGAAGTTCTCCGCTAGGTGCAGCAGAAGATTGGGTAAATACACCTTGTCCTAAATGTGGAGCTAATGCAAAACGCGATGCAGATACCATGGATACTTTCGTTGATTCATCTTGGTACTACTTACGTTATGCAGACCCAACTAATCCAGATGCTCCTTTTGATCAGAAGAAAATCGAAGAATGGTTGCCAGTTGATCAATACGTGGGCGGCGTAACGCACGCTATTTTGCACCTCCTTTACAGCCGCTTCTTCACCAAAGTTTTATTTGACATGGGAATGGTTAAATTCAATGAACCGTTCACACGTCTTCTTAATCAAGGCATGGTCATCATGGATGGCTCTGCTATGTCAAAGTCTCGAGGCAACTTGGTTCGTTTATCTGATGAACTACAAAACCACGGCGTTGATGCAATCAGGTTAACAATGGTTTTTGCTGGTCCACCTGAAGATGATGTTGATTGGGCTGAAGTTTCACCATCAGGATCCGTTAAATTCCTATCAAGAGCATGGCGTTTATCAGGCGATGTAACTAGCGCTCCTGGCGTTGATTTCACCAAGGGTAATTTGGAGCTTCGTAAAGCAACTCATAAAGCCCTTCACGATGCAGCATTTGCAGTCGAATCATTCCGATTTAACGTAGCAATCGCGCGTGTCATGGAATTAGTGAATGCAACTCGCAAAGCAATTGATTCAGGTTGTGGCGCAGCAGATCCAGCCGTTCGTGAAGCTTCGGAAGCAATCGCAATTATGTTGTCACTGGTTGCACCATTTACTGCTGAAGAGATGTGGGAACGTTTAGGACATAAGCCATCAGTTGCGCTTGCAGGTTGGCCATCGGTAGATGAATCACTACTAGTGGCAGATGCGGTAACCGCAGTCTTACAAATAAACGGAAAAATCAAAGAGCGCATTGAAGTTCCGCCAACCATCACAGATTCTGAACTTGAAGCATTAGCACTTGCAAACCCTTCGATTGTTGCGGCACTTGAAGGGGTAAAACCGTTAAAAATCATTACTCGTGCACCAAAATTAGTGAACTTAGTTATTCCTAACTAGTTATCCCCAACTAATTTAATTTCCAAGCAATCCACAAGCTCTTCTTGGTTTTATTATTGCCATGCAGACAAGAACTATTGATGCGCTCCGGCTTTGGTGGCGCGATATTAATTTTACCGATACCCAACGCAAAGCGCTCGGAGCATTTGCATTATTTGCAATTGCCTTAAGTGCAATCTTTATATTTAAACCGCATGACGCTAAAGCGATTACGCCACAAGTTCCAACAATTGTTACGCCACCTATGGTTGTAGTCGATGTACAAGGAGAAGTTAAGACCCCTGGGGTTTACCATTTACCGACCAACTCTCGCGTAAATGATGCGATTAAAGCTGCCGGAGGTCCAAAGCAGAGCGCAGATCTTTCATATATAAATCAAGCTCGCATGGTCAAAGATGGCGAACAGATTTATGTAGAAAAGAAATTAACTAGTTCAACTTCAATAACAGTTCGTAGAAACTCTACTGCGATAAATGGCATCTTAAGTATCAACCGGGCATCAGCTAAGGAGTTAGAGAAATTGCCTGGTATTGGCCCAGTATTGGCAAGCAGAATTATTGATTACCGAAAATCAAATGGAAATTTTCAGAGCATCGATGATTTGCGCAAAGTGCAAGGGATTGGCGCTTCAACATTAGAGAAGTTCAGATCCAAGATTCGCGTCTAGCTTTAATTGGCGTATCTATCTGGATAGGTGCGCTCATTCAAAGTTGGATTGCACCGTGGCGCATCTGTTTAATTGCAGGTGCGCTAACGCTTTTCGCTCGACGAAAGAGTCAGGTAGTTCTGCTTGCGCTATTAGTTGGCGCATCGGTGATGAGTATTCGAGAAGTTTCCTTAGCTAACTCTGACATTCATCAAATGATTGGGCAGAAAGTTACATTGGATTTTACGACTATCACAGATCCTAAAAGAACTGCCTCTGGCAAGTTTTCATTTATTGCTAAGGCTAAAGGGGTGCCAGTCCGAGTTATTGGCCTTGGCGGAGATTATTTGCCTTCTACAAAATTTAAAGCAAGCGGGAAGCTTTTTGAAAGTAATGAACCACGAGTAGCGGCGCTCTTCTTATCATGGGAGAAATTTAAATTAATTGACGAAGCCACATGGTGGCAACAAAATCTAGGAAATATTAGAGCGGGATTGCGAAAAGTATCTGCTAATGAACCATTGATACCTGGAATGGTATTGGGTGACACCTCTTTGCAGAGCGCATCTTTTACCGAGGCCATGCGAAGATCTGGCTTAACTCATCTGACAGCAGTTAGCGGCGCTAATTTTGCAATTATTAGTTCATTTCTACTTTGGTTAATGCAATTTCCTATAAAAAAAGTTCGGATTCGCCTGGCAGTCACATCAATCGCGCTAATTGCATTTGTTGGTTTAGTTCGACCGTCACCTTCGGTTTTGCGCGCCGCAGCGATGGCTGCCGTAGTTATCTTTGCCAAATCTCATAGGCAGAGAAGTGATTCGGTTCCATCTTTAGGTTTTGCAATTGCAGTTGTAGTGATTGCAGATCCTTGGCAAGCTAGAGATCCAGGCTTTGCACTTTCGGTACTAGCTACAGCTGGCTTACTGCTGATTGCACCAAGAATTAAAGCGCCAAGAGTCTTTGCCGAACCCATCGCGGCTACGTTGCTCTGTTCTCCGATAGTAGTTTCCTTAAGCGGATATCTTTCAATTTCTTCAGTATTGGCAAATGTACTAGCAGCGCCGCTTGTGGCACCGGTAACTATTCTGGGTTTCATCGCCGCGCTTATTCCGCCCCTAGCACCACTATTAGTTGCCGTCGCGAAAATTCCAGCAGGATTAATTACTAAAGTTGCTTATCGCGCTGCAGATTTCCCGGTCATAAATTTGCGGAACGCATTCCTATTAATTGCTTTTATTGCTGCCCTCTATTTTGGCCGAAAATATTTATTTATCTTAATACCAATAATCTTGATTTTGTCCTTTTTGCAGCGATGGCCAAATAATGATTGGCAAATTGCTAATTGCGATGTTGGGCAAGGCGACGCGCTCGTATTAAAGAGCGCACCTCATAGTGGAGTGGTTATAGATGTTGGTCCCGAACCCAGATTAATTGACCAATGTTTGAAGGCTTTATCGATTAATGAAATACCATTATTAATTCTCACGCATCCGCATGCGGATCACGTGGGGGGATTAGTCGGTGCGACTAATGGCAGAAATGTAGGGCGAATAATTCAGAATGCAATGCGCGGAGAAATTCTAAAGTTAGGTGAGATGAGAATTGAATTCTTATGGCCAGATAATGGTTCTCATTACTTCACGGATAATGGTGGTGAAGGTAGCGAGATAAATAATCAGAGCATTGTTGCGCTAATAACAACTAATGATTATTCGCTATTAACAACTGGGGATCTAGAACCAGATGCGCAGAGTTTGATTTCTCCACCTAAGGTGGATTATTTGAAAGTAGCTCATCACGGATCGAAATATCAAGATAACCGATTTAATAAAGCTGCCAATCCGGAGCTGGCAATAATCAGCGTAGGTGTGGGAAATAAGTATGGCCACCCGGCAGCTCAGACTATGAAGCTATTTAAAAAGGTAGTGCGAACCGATAAAGCTGGCGCCATTGCAATCGACCCGAATACAGGTAGCGTTTCTTCTAGTAAGGTCGGCGCATTCGGATTACCAGTACTTTGGAGGGTGGCTTGAAAGACATTTACCTGCTACTTGGATCCGAATCTGCTCTTGCAGATCGTGCACTCGGAAAATTATTGGCAGAGCTAAAAGCAGAGCGTGCTGAGATAACTACGCTCTTTGCTGGAGAAGTTTCAGTAGGCGAGATATCAGATGCGCTCTCTCCATCACTTTTTTCTGAGAGGCGTGCGCTTATTTTGCGCGACTTGCAGGATTTAGCCGAAGAAGCCAAAAATGAAATCACTAGATACTTAGATGCCACTGATCCTACTTTAACTTTAGTTTTGATTCACAAAGGCGGCGTAAAAGGCAAATCACTTCTTGATCAAATTAAGAAAGCTAAACCTGAAATTATTGCTTGTGAACCACTTAAGAAAGAATCTGAAAAGGAAGATTTTGTAAGAAATTTATTTCTTGATTTAGGTCGTAAAGCATCACCAGCTGCGGTCAGCGCACTTGTCAATGCAACCGGAACTGATTTACGCGAATTAAGTGCGGCAGTTTCTCAGCTTGCGTCAGATTCGCCTGCGGGATTGATTGAGGAATCACATGTAAATAAATATCATCAAGGCAAAGTTGAGACCACTGGATTTGATGTTGCAGATAAAGTCATGGAAGGTAATTTGCCTGAAAGTTTGATTACGTTACGACATGCGATTACAACTGGTACTGATCCAGTAATGATTACAAGTGCGATTGCATCTTCTTTGCGAGGTATTGCAAAAGTTTCTGGAATTAATCGTGGGCAAAAGTCATTCGAATTAGCTGGCGAACTTGGTATGGCTCCATGGCAGATCGATAAAGCTCGACGCCAATTAAATGGATGGAATGCCAATACTTTGACGGTGGCGGTAGCGGCGATTGCTAAGTGTGATGCGCAGGTAAAGGGCGGAGCCAGTGACCCGATTTACGCGCTCGAGCAGGCGCTAACTCGCATTTGCGCAGCCCGAAGCGGCAGGATTTGAGCCTAAAGATAGGGCGCTGGTAGCCTTTGCAACCTGTCCGCTCCCGGGCGGCATAGCGATATAAAGAGAAAAAAGATTTCAAGGAGTTACATAAGTGGCAAACATTAAGTCGCAGGTTAAGCGAATCAAGACCAACGAAAAGGCTCGTCAGCGTAACAAGGCGGTCTCATCTGGTCTAAAGAGCGCAATCCGTAAATTCCGCGATGCAGTTGCTGCAGGTGACTCTGCAAAAGTTCAGAGCGAACTTCGTAGCGCTTCACGTCTTCTAGATGTTGCAGTTGCAAAGGGTGTAATTCACCGCAACAACGCAGCTAACAAGAAGTCAGCAATGGCTAAAGCCGCTGCTGCTAAGAAGTAATTAGCTAACTCAAAGCCGCCATGCCGGCAATTCCGTTAAGCAAGGCTCCACAGCCTGCTTCCACTGACCCAGCGCAAATTCGAAACTTTTGCATCATTGCGCATATCGATCACGGCAAATCAACGCTTGCTGATCGCATGCTTCAAATTACTGAGGTAGTCGATCCTCGACAGATGCGAGCTCAATATTTAGATCGTATGGATATCGAACGCGAACGCGGAATCACCATTAAGTCTCAGGCTGTTCGTCTGCCATGGCGTTCTGGTCGCGATGGCAAGGATTACATCCTTAACATGATTGATACTCCTGGCCACGTGGACTTTACTTATGAAGTTTCTCGCTCGCTTGCCGCATGCGAAGGTGCAATCCTTTTAGTTGATTGTGCACAAGGTATTGAAGCGCAAACTTTGGCCAATCTTTACTTGGCAATGGAGAACAATCTTCAAATTATTCCGGTATTAAATAAAATTGATTTACCTGCGGCTCAACCAGATAAATTTGCTGCCGAATTGGCTAAATTAATTGGATGCCAACCAGAAGATGTTTTGCGCGTCTCGGGCAAAACAGGTGTCGGCGTTGAAGAATTACTTGATGAAATCGTGGATCAAATTCCAGCCCCAGTTGGCCAGAAAGATGCACCAACTCGTGCATTAATTTTTGATTCGGTTTACGACGTTTATCGCGGAGTTGTAACTTATATCCGTGTTGTAGACGGCAAATTATCGCCACGTGATCAGATTCAGATGATCTCAACTGGCGCTCGCCATGAATTGTTAGAAATTGGCGCAATCTCTCCAGAACCAATTGCATCGCAAGGTTTAAGTGTTGGGGAAGTGGGTTATTTAATTACTGGCGTTAAGGATGTACGCCAATCTCGCGTCGGAGATACAGTCACGCTTTATCAAAAGCCTGCCAAGGATGCGCTGGCGGGATACAAAGATCCAAAACCAATGGTTTTCTCGGGCCTATATCCGATTGATGGCGCAGACTTTCCGATGCTCCGCGAAGCTTTAGATAAATTACAGTTAAATGATGCAGCTTTGGTTTATGAACCAGAAAGTTCAGCTGCGCTTGGATTTGGATTCAGATGTGGCTTTCTTGGCTTACTACACATGGAAATTGTGCGTGAAAGACTCGAACGTGAAGCTGGTCTAAATTTAATTTCGACCGCACCAAACGTAGTTTATGAAGTTAAACTCGAAGATGGTAGGTCGCTTACAGTAACTAACCCATCTGAATATCCGAATGGGAAAATTGCTGAAGTCCAAGAACCAATAGTTAAAGCTACGGTATTGGCTCCAAGTGATTACATCGGAACCATTATGGAACTTTGCCAAGATCGTCGTGGCGTTCTGCTTGGTATGGATTATCTCTCCGAAGATCGTGTAGAAATTCGATACGACTTACCGTTGGCGGAAATTGTCTTTGATTTCTTTGATCAACTTAAATCTCGCACCAAGGGATATGCCTCTTTAGACTACGAAGATAAGGGCAATGCAGCGGGCAATCTAGTTAAAGTTGATATTTTGCTAAATAGCGAGACCGTGGATGCATTTAGCGCGATTGTTCACCGAGATAAAGCTTATGCGTACGGCGTAATGATGACTCAGAAACTGCGTGAACTAATTCCAAGGCAACAATTTGAAGTGCCAATTCAAGCTGCAATCGGTGCAAAAATTATTGCTCGCGAAAACATTCGTGCAATTCGCAAAGATGTTCTTGCAAAGTGTTATGGCGGAGACATAACTCGTAAGCGAAAGCTCCTCGAAAAGCAGAAAGAGGGCAAGAAGCGCATGAAGATGGTTGGGCGCGTGGAAGTCCCTCAAGAAGCTTTCGTTGCGGCTCTCGCAACAGATGCGGATATCGAAAAGGTCAAAGCCGCTCGCGATAAGTAGGTTGATTGATGTCCAATTTATCGTTTTACGTGCATATTCCTTACTGCGTAAAGCGATGCGGGTATTGCGACTTCAACACTTACACGCCCGCTGAATTGCGCGAAGGCGGGACCCTCGAAACCGTTTCACAAGGGTTTGTTGACTCTTTAATTGCTGAAGTTACGTTCGCATCAAGAACCACATCTACCACCATCCCAACAATTTTCTTTGGTGGTGGAACCCCATCTTTGATGCCAGCTCACGAACTTGGCAGAGTAATTGAATTACTCAAACAAAGGTGGGAATTTGCAGCGAATATAGAAATAACTATGGAATGCAATCCTGATACTTTAACTTTGCAATCGCTTGAGCAGTATCGTTCAATCGGAATAAATCGAATCTCAATGGGTATGCAATCAGCCAACCAGTCGGTACTCCAGGTGCTAGATCGCACTCATAATCCAGAGAATGTAGCCAAATCAGTGGAGAACGCCCGAAAAGCCGGATTCGACAATGTTAGTTTGGATTTAATTTATGGCACACCTGGTGAAACGCTCGAACAATGGGAAGCTTCTGTAAAGACTGCGCTTTCTTATTCTGTCGATCATCTAAGTGCATACGCTTTAATTGTAGAAGATGGCACTAAATTGTCTGCAAAAATCAAACGTGGTGAAATAAATAAACCAGATGATGATTTGATGGCGCAGATGTATTTAAGTGTTGATGATTTGGCATCAAGAGCGGGCTTAAATTGGTACGAACTTAGCAATTGGGGTCGACCAGCTGCGCACAACATGGTCTATTGGCAAAACCAGAATTGGTGGGGATTAGGTCCAGGCGCTCATTCTCATATCGATGGAACTCGTTGGTGGAATGTAAAACATCCAAGTAAGTATCAGGAAAAGTTAGCCGCCTTTGAATCTCCAATGCAAGATCGAGAAGTTTTAGGAGAATCAGAAAAACGTGATGAGAAAATAATGTTGCAAATTCGATTGCGAGAAGGTCTTGCCAAGGATGAGTTAACTGAAACACAGTTAAGAATTCTCGAGAACTATCCAGAGCAAATCATGAGCGTTGATAATCGCCTGATATTGACCCCGCAAGGGCGCCTGATTGCTGACCGAATAGTCCGTGAATTGATCTAGGCTATAAAATCTGCCAATTATGAGCCGACGCCTAGAAATTCTTCGCGCAATCGTCGACGAGTACGTTGCTACTCAAGAACCGGTTGGCTCTAAAGCTTTGGCCGAAAACCACAATCTTGGAGTTTCTCCGGCGACAATCAGAAATGAAATGGCAGTACTTGAAGAAGAAGGTTTAATTACACAACCTCATACTTCGGCAGGGAGAATCCCGACGGATCTTGGTTATCGAACTTTTGTTGATCAACTTTCGTCAGTTAAACCACTTTCGGCTCCGGAACGCCGTGCCATTGAAACTTTCTTAGAGGGTGCGCTTGATTTAGATGACGTGGTGATGCGAACAGTTAAATTGCTTGCAGACGTTACCAAGCAAGTCGCGGTTGTGCAGTATCCATCTTTAGTGAAATCTCGAGTACGTCACGTAGAACTTGTTCTTTTAAATTCAGTGCGCACAATGTTGATTTTGATAACTGATACTGGGCGTGTAGAGCAGCGCGTAATTGAATTGGCTTCAGAAGTCGATGATGAATTCTTGAACTCGATGCGCATCAAACTCAATAATTCAATTTCGGGACAACGGTTACCAGACGTTGCAGATCGCCTTACGGCATTGATGGATTCTTTAAATCAAGGCGATAGAAGAAATATGGCAGTGGTCATTTCGACTCTAATTGAAATGGCTCTTGAGAAGCCAGAAGAGAAAGTGGTTCTGGCAGGCACGGCAAACTTAACTAGATTCCGCCAAGACTTTTCTGCACAAATTCATCCAATTTTGGAAGCGCTAGAGGAGCAAGTTGTCCTTTTGCGCCTATTGGGCGGCGCATCAAGTGGTGTTCAAGTTTTAATCGGAAGCGAACAATCAGAAGTTAATTTAAGAGAAACTTCTGTAATATCTACAAGTTATGGTGAAGTAGGAGCGTTGGGAGTAATTGGACCAACGCGTATGGATTACGCAAGTTCGATGGCTGCAGTTAGCGCTGTTGCAAACTACGTAAGCCGATATCTGCAAGATTTCACGGGGGATAGTGCAAATGGCTGATTTATACGAAACCCTCGGTGTTGCTAGAGATGCAAATGCTGATGAAATCAAACGCGCTTATCGCAAATTAGCGCGCGAATTGCATCCAGATATCAATCCAGATCCAGCAGTCCAAGAAAGATTTAAAGAGGTTACTGCTGCATATGATGTTTTAAGTGACGATCAAAAACGGCGTCAATATGACATGGGTGGAAACCCATTTGGCGCAGGTGGCGGTGGATTTAATGGTGGCTTTGGTTTCAACGACATCATGGATGCTTTCTTTGGCCAAGGCGGTCAATCTCGCGGGCCTCGTTCAAGAGCAAGAGCTGGGCAAGATGCGCTGATTAGAGTTGAAGTCTCGTTAGAAGAGGCGTGCTTCGGAACTGATCGTGAATTAACTGTCGAAAGTGCAGTGCGTTGTGAAAAATGTTCAGGGAGTGGTTGTCAAGAAGGAACTAGTCCAGCAACTTGCGGCATATGCAAAGGTCGCGGTGAAACTCAACAAGTAACTCGTTCCATTCTTGGACAAGTCATGACTTCGCGACCATGTGCTGCTTGCCAAGGATTCGGAACCACAATTTCATCACCATGTCGGGAATGTCATGGTGATGGTCGTGTTAGAGCTAGACAAACAATTAATGTGAACATTCCAGGTGGCGTAGAAACTGGCAATCGCATTCAATTAGCAGGACGTGGCGAAGTTGGTCCAGGTGGTGGACCAGCCGGCGATCTATATGTAGAAATAATTCAAAGAGAGCACGAATATTTGGTACGAGATGGCGATACATTGCACTTAGCGCTCTCAATTCCATTTAGTGCAGCAACTTTAGGTACCAAGACCAAGGTCCAATCACTCGATGGCGAAGAAGAGATTGAAATTAAAGCCGGCACACATTCGGGTGCAAAAATCGCGTTGAAACAAAGAGGTATGACTCGCCTTAGAGGTTCTGGCCGCGGTGATTTAATTGTTCATATTGAAGTGCTAACTCCAACCAAATTAAATCGCGAAGAAGAGGAACTTATACGTAAGTTCGCTCAATTAAGAGGCGAAGATGGCAATTCTGCCACCATGAAAGTAGATGATGGCTCTTTGCTAAATAAAATACGCGGAGCATTTAGATTCTAATGTTGCAACTTTTCTTTGTTGAAGATGTAAATTCCTCGCAATTAACTGGGGATAATGCTCATCATGCCGAACGGGTACTTCGCTTAACGGTTGGCGAGGAAATCTTAATTTCAGATGGATTAGGCAATTGGGCTCAATGTGCCATTACATCCGTTTCAAAGAAGGAGATTGGGCTTTCGATATTACGCAAAGATTTTGAAGCTGCCGATTCAAATAAAATTTCAGTTCTACAGGCGCTACCAAAGAGTGATCGCGCAAAAGAGACTGTTGAATTACTTACGGCAGCTGGAGTATCAACAATATATCCTTGGCAGTCCGCAAGATCGATTGGTAAAGATTCTGATAAATGGGAGATTGCGGCAATCGAGGCCAGCAAGCAAAGTCGTCGATTTCATATACCTAAAGTGTCAACCAAATTAGATACTCCTAGCGCAATCAAATTATTAAATGAATTTGATCAAATTTTAATTTGCCACGAATCTGCCAAAGCTAAGATTTCGGATGTGGTGGTTTCGTCGAGAAATACACTGATAGTTATTGGACCAGAGGGTGGCTTGACTGAGGCAGAACTTGAAATTTTCGAAAATTCCGGCGGTAAGGTAATCAAACTGGGACGTCCAATTTTACGTTCGGCACATGCGGGAATCGCAGCAGTTAGCGCAGTTAGTGCGCTTATGAGGGTATGGTAATTTCATGGCGTTAGATTCAAATTGCATATTTTGCAAAATCATCGAAGGTGAAATCCCTGCGGAAATTGTTTATCGAGACGAAAATGTTGTTGCATTTAATGACTTAAACCCGCAGGCTCCAACACATGTCTTATTGGTGCCAACTTTGCATGTCGAAAATGCAGCAGCGCTGGCTGAAGCTAGTGCGGTAGTTTCTGCATCTTTATTGCGAGCGGCCAAAGCGGTTGCGGCGGAGCGGGCCCTGCCTGGGTATAGAACTGTCTTTAATAC
>Ga0208546_1000188_pt1 | contig 27898 bp, 29 predicted proteins | sample DEB19_08_DNA_4_FD_184528 | JGI IMG/M metagenome (GOLD analysis project Ga0208546, IMG submission 184528) | Aqueous microbial communities from the Delaware River and Bay under freshwater to marine salinity gradient to study organic matter... | ecosystem: Environmental > Aquatic > Marine > Coastal...
ACACCATTAAGCTTTGGTTCAACAATGTGAATTTGCCTATCAATCTACGTTCAGCCATCAACCAATTTAGAAAAGTGTTTAGGTAATGGATCCAAGTCTATACAACCCCGTTATGATGCCCAACAAGTACTCCTACATTCAGGAGGCTGGGGCTAAAGCCAAGCAGGAAAAACAACAAGCCGACACCCCTTGGGCTGCAGCTATTGGTGGAACCCTGGGGGCCATTGCTGGAAGCATTATTCCCGGACTTGGCACGGCGGTTGGAGCATCGGTTGGTAGTGCCTTGGGAGGAGCCGCTGGATCGCTCTTTAGTGGTGGAGCACAAGCAGATGCTGAAGCTCAAGCAGAAGAGAGTTATAACCAAATGTACGCTTCTGAAATGGCTGACAGAAACCAAGCAATCTCTGATGCCATGGCGTCTGCCAGGCAAGACGCTTACCTGTCCGAGATACAAAATATGCGCAAGAATGTTATGCCTAATAGGACTGAATACCTTAAATTTGTTTAACAATGGCTACGAACGAAAAGTTATTTACGACGGAAGAGTTACTTAATAGGGCACTTAAAGCTCGCATGGGCGTTAATCCATGGATTTCTGTGGGGGCTCCAGTTGCCGGCAACATAGTTTCAGCTATAGTCGCTAATCAGGCCCGTAGGAGGGCTCAGGAAAGACTTTCTGGTCTTCAGAGACCTTCGCTACCACAGTTCCGCCAAAACCCACTCTTGAGCCAAAGAATTGCCCAACAGCAGCAATTGGCTGACCAACCCATGATGGGTTACCAGAGGGCAGCGGATGAGCAGACTGCTAGGCAGATGGAGCGCGGTCGTCAGATTGCCGCAGGATTGGGTGGAGGAGCTGGTTTGGCCTACATGCAGGGGGTAAGTTCCAATGCCGCTGCACAGCAGAGGCAGGGATTGCTTAGCGATATGGCTATGCAGGCGAGAAACCGAGCTGAATTAGACCAGTTGATCAACATGAGGAACCAAGAGATGCAGCAGCAGAGGGCCATGGAGGGCATGGAGTATCAGCTTGGAATGCAAGACTACATTCGTCAGAGGGAAGGGTTAGAAGCTGACATCGCTCAACAGGGCGCCAATATTGGCGCTGCAATTGGATCTTCCGTTGCGGACATCCCTGCTTACGTTCAAAACTTCCGGATGTACAACGCGCTGAAGGGGCTACCATCAACAACTACGCCACCACAAGCCACCACTAATCGCGTTCTTGAGGTGCCAGAGTTTGCTCCACAGTCAGTGTCTCCCTATGAGGCAATGATGTCGCGCATAAATACACCAAAGTTTCCTATATCAAGAGGCATGATGGATCCGAGATACTCAATGTCTATGGGCATTATGCCAAGATTTTACAGACCTTATGGCCGTTGAACTTACCCCTAGAGTAGCCCAGCAGACCGCTGGCCTTGGATTTCAGGTGCCGGTATTCCGGATGAACCAAGGCGTCAGTGCTGCTACTGCTAACCCAATGTCCAGGGCTGCTATGCAGCCTATGGAGATGATCAGCGAAGGACAATTCGGACTGAACCCTAACGTCATAGCCATGGCTGACGAACAGGCTAGGTCGCAGTTCTTTTCAGGCGTAGACGAATTAAACCAATTTGTCAACAAGGCCGCTGAGTTTGGCATTGACCCAAGCAAGGTGGACATGTCTGTACCGGAGAGCTTTGCGTTGAACCAAGAGTTTCGTAAGCGTGTACAGGCTCTTCAGCAACAGGCCAGAGCTATCTCTACCGGTGCCGCACAAGTCGCTATAGCGGAACGAGAAGCAAATAGGGCCTATCAAGCGTTGGAAAGGGGTAGAGCTGAAGAAGAGTACGCGTACCAACAGGGGCGCAGGAAGAAGGCCGATATTCTTGAGGGACTTGGCGGAGATGTATTTGAGAACGAGTTCCGGATACTTGATGCCTTGTCAAAAGAAGGAATTACACGTGGCGACGCAGCTGCACAAAACGAGTTTAGGTCAAGAGCTGCAAGCTCTATACCGGCGCTTGAACAAGCATACGCTGAGGGTGACGATCAAGCCAAGAAGGTCATTAAGCCTTATTTAGACAAGGCTAAATCTTATGCTCAAGGAAAAGGCATTGTATTTGCTCCCCCTCCAAAGGGAGACAAGACGTCAGATGCCAACCTAGGTTTTTATGGGGGCTTACTGAATAAGCGGTTATTCGAGAACACGGTTAAAATATCGCCGACGTCTTCTAGGGTTGGAGGATTTGCCCTTTTGAGCAAGACGGGAGATCCCACAAAGAACGTGTTAAAGCCTGGGAGTTTTGATGAGGAGATTGACGTCACAGGATATGAGCAAGGGTTCTCGTACATATCGAAGAATGGCGAAAGAATACCCGTAAGGGCACAATTCGCTAAGAAATTTCCTAAAGCCAACTTGGTTCCGACTGTTCTGCTAAAAGGGCGAACCAATATTATCATTCCCGCTACAGTTGGTAAGGCTGAATCAAAAACGACAAAAGAAGTCGTGTTTGTTCCAACTAGCGATGAGTGGTTGATGGCAGTAAACGCCGGTTACAACGACAATGCTGTAGCCAATCAGATAAAGGCTGCGATTATGCAGGGAGGTGGAGCTGCTCCGGCCGCCGGAGGTGGTACACAAGGACTTGACAGCGATTTAGTTTATTAAACAAAACAGATGCCAAACAAAGTAGACTATCGGACGTTCTCTCAGAGGGTAAAGAACAAGTACCCCGAGTACATCAACATGGGCGACTTAGAACTCGCCCAAATGTGGGTTAGTCAAAACCCTCAGTACGGAGAGTTCGTGATGTTTGACCAGCAACCTGTAAAAAAAAAAGACCAAGCCGCACCTTCACTTGGCGCACAAGGTGGTTTACAGTACGCATCGACTGGTGATCCAATAGCCGACAAGGCTCAAGCTCAGTCGGCTTTAAAGAGTTATTCCCAAAAGAAAGACAAGTCCGAGGAGATTGGATTTTGGGAGAACATTGGGAATAATATTATCAACGGGTCAGGCCGAATGTGGAATGACATCACTCAAACCGGTTATGAGTTTGGGATGATTAGTCGTGGCGTACCGATTGCTGGAGCACAGGCTTTAGGTAAGACGGCAAGGCCATTCAAGGAAGACTACAAGACAAAGACCCGTCAAGAGATGGGCCTTTTAGAAGAATCTGCCGCAGCATTCGCCAATTCTATACCGCTCATGATTGGCTCTATTGGTCTTGGTGGGGCCGCTGGAGTTGGAGCAAGGGTTGCCGGAACGCTACCAATGTTCATATCCGGGTTTCAGGAAAGTGGCAGGGAGGCAGAAGAACTCGGAATCACTGACCCATTGGACCGGCTGACATTTCAAACCATAGGTGGAACGATTGAGGGAGCGTCGGAGTTAATCATGCCTGACGCCAGCCTTATCCGACCTCTTCGTAAGCGTGCGTTGAAAGATTTGGTTCGTGTTGGAGCAAAAGGGTTGTCAAAAGCAGATGCTGGAAGATACGTAGCGGAATTTACCGAAAAAGTAGCCAAAGAAGTTGGGGAAGAATACGCCGTTGAGATTGGTAACGTGTTGCGCAATGCGTCTTTCGCTGCTGTTGGGTACGACAAAGCAGCTCCAGAAATGAAGTCTGCGAGAGACTACGCTGTTATGACTCTCTCTGCAGCATTAGGTGCCGGAACGTTTGCAGGAGTTGGTACTGGCGTTAACGCGGCGTTTGCTAAGTCTACAGCCATCAAGAAGGCTGCAGAAAACCCTGAAGCAGCAGCACAAGCCGCTGCGGACTTGGTTGATGCCGGTAAGCTCACCCAGGAACAGGCAGACGCTTTCCTTGCCAAAGTTGCAAGCGTAAATAGGGCTGTCGGCAAAATGCCGAAAGACGTAGACCCGGATGTTGCCGTAAACACGGCAGACCTGCTTAACGAGAAAGTAGACCTAGAAGAGTCGGTGAAAGCCTTAGAGGAGGAGAAAAACAACGTGGACCCATCTTTCCATCAAGGAATAGATGACCAGATTGCTCAAATCACAAGCCGTATTAACGAGCTTACCCAACAGATTACAGGATTTCAAGCACCTACCGAGCAGATAGCCCTAGAAGCCCCACAGATGGCTCCTACCGAGGTTTCTCCCGAAGTTGGTATGGAGATACCACAAGAAGACCAAGGTGTCCTACAGGTCATTAATAGCGTTGTACAGCCTATCTCTTCTGACATTGAGGCAAGAATGAACAATGCCGAAGAAATTCCTATGTCAGAAATCGAGGCAGTTGTTGACGCGCTCATTGACGCGCAGCAATCGGTACGATCGCAGGAGGGCGCTAGGACGAGACAAACACAGGGTGGATTTGTCACGGAGTTTGGTGCACTAAGCGACCAACAGAAGCGTAACTTTGACACGCTTATTGAGCAACAGATAAACAAATTACTGAACTATGAATTTGCAACAATTACTACAACTGAGCAAGCTGGAGAAAAAACAAAGACTGCAGGTCTTGTTGCGACTCCTAGGGAAGGAAGACCCCTTCCAGAATCAGTCGTCTCCAGAGATCGATTCGATGGAGCAGGAGTCAGAGTCGGAGGAAGAGGAGCAGGAAGAATCACCGTCAAAAGACTCCCAGGATTCGGAGGAAGATCAGTCTATGGAGTCTCCTTCGGAAACCGAAAAGGAGTAGCTCCGGTTGAAGACCTTGAATTTGACAACCTGGAGTTTGTTGCTCCAGAGATTCTTGCAGATGGGTCTTTCAATGCAAGAGTCAAGGACTCCAAGAGTGGCCTTGAGTTCACGATTACCGATCCAGAGCTATCGATTGATTTAGCCATTGCCGCTCAGTTGAAGGAAGCTGGAAGGAAAGAATTTCCTCAGCCTGCGTTTCTTGAAGCGGTCAGAGAAGTAACACAGGGTCAGCCGACCCAAGTAACGACTTTTCCCAACCTTGGGAGAACAGGAACGACACCTGCAGCTGTCGGAGTAGAACCTCAAACCGAACAAGATGTACGGCAAGAAACCAATGCCCCCCAAGAAGGGAGAGGCCAAGGAGAAGATGCTGCCCCCGTTCCTCAAGAAGAAGGGCGCCAAGAAGGGCAAGTAACTCCTCCCGCTGTAGCACAGGAGGGGGAAACCCCTCCTGCTACTGCCAAAAAGCCAAGAAAGACTGCTGAAGAAAAAGCGGATGAAGGCAAGGCAACCTTGGAAAAACTGAAGGAAACGCTTCGTGCTTTAAAAGCAAAGCCCGGTGGTGGAGCCAATATTGACTTGACCTTTGGTGTTGTACCAATCACCAAGGCTGTATGGAATACCGCTATCGACACGGCTATCCTTGCCATTGATGCAGGGCAGAGCATTGCACAAGCCGTTAAGGCTGCATCGGATTATATCAGTTCAAAGATTGATGGAGACTGGGGTAAGGCAAAGTTTGAGCAATACATGGAAGAGAGGTTTGGTCAGGCCGCTCCAACCCAAGAAATAGATGATGTCGCCGAAAGTGCAGGCATTTCCCCAAAGAACTTCCGCGACCTTTATCGCGTGAACAGAGAGTTATTTGGCCTTAACCAATCAGAAGCCATGTCAGCAGCTATTGCGATGGACAAGATGATTGGCGTAATGTCCAATCGTGCAGGTGTCTCTAAAACGGAGATGTATGGCAGACTCAACTTTAAGAAAGCAACCGAGCAAGAGCCCCCTCAAGGTGTAAAGTTCCAAGTTGACGCCTGGCATGGTTCTCCATATCAGTTCGATAAGTTTACTACAGAGAAAATTGGAACTGGTGAAGGTGCGCAAGCCTTTGGTTGGGGGCTATACTTTACGGACTTGGAGGATATTGCGAAGGGTTATGCCAAAAGACTATCGGGAGACGTTTATTCTTATGACGGTAAATTAATAAGCGAAGAAGCTAACAATTACTTATTTCTTGCGGACGATAGTCTTGGAGAGAACTTTAACGAAAACACGATAAAGGATGTCGCTAAAGTAGCAATAGATAAGATAAAAAAAGAATACATACCTGACTTAAGGGAAATTGCCAAAACGTCTCCCTCTGAAAAACAGAGAAGTGAGATACCTAATGAAGTTAAAAAACTAGAGGGCGTCATTAAAGAGCTCGAAAACGTAATATCTAGCAAGGAGATTAAGCTGGAAAAAAATAAGGCACTCTACAAAGTATCTATCCACAAAGGAAAAACTCCCGACCAATACACTTGGCTTGAGTGGGACAAACCTATTAGTCCAGAGGTGAAGGAAAAGATATTGGACTTTATTGAAAAAGATAAAAAATATGGTGGGGATGTCGCTGAAGGATTTGTCAACACATGGAAAGAAGCAAAGAGGTCAATAAAGTATCGGCTTGAGAACAATCTTTATTCCGGCGGGCAAAGCCTTTATGAAGACATAGCCGAAACATCCGGTCTTTCTCCAAAATCGGCTTCACTTTTCTTATTAGACGCAGGCATTGATGGCGTAAGGTTCCCTGCTGAAAGTATAGCAAGGGGCGCAACAAGCGATACCGCTAGAGGTTTTAACTATGTCGTATTCGATGAGAATGCAGTAAGCATCGAAGAGACCATAAAATTCCAAGAAGACGCCGTAAAGGCAAGAGGAGCGATGATGATTACGCTTGATGGGCAAGCGACGATTTATGCTCTTACCGACCCGAACGTGTCAACCCCGTTGCACGAACTAGCTCACGTCTTTGAGCACTACTTAACAGATGAGGAGAGAACTACGGTTCAAGATTGGGCGAAGACCAAAGACTGGACCATAAAAACAAGCGAAGCCTTTGCGAGAGGATTCGAGAAGTATTTGTCAGAAGGCCAAGCCCCAACACCTGCATTGCAGAAGATATTCGATAACTTTAAGCAGTGGCTTACTGACATCTACAGAGGCATTGTAGGTAGCGACATTGACGTTGAGTTAAACGAGCCAATGCGCGACTTGTATGCAAAGATGTTTGAGTTTACAGGAGAAGATGGCCAGAGTAATTTTGAAAAGTGGAAGGGTGACAACAATCTATTAGTTGGCCCAGACATACAAGATGCAAAAACAGGCGAGCCAATAGTAGTGAGGGCATACCACGGCACCACTAATGAGTTTTATGAATTTGATAGTTCCGTTAAAGGCAGTGTAGAAGGGCATCTGGGTAAAATAAATTACTTTACAAGCGACTATCAAGACGCGGCTATTAATTACTTATCTGAAGGGACTGATTTAACAAATAGGGTCGAAGGGCGTACAGAGCAAATAATATCGGAATTAGAGAACAATTATGACGACTATAATGAATCAATACCGGAGCTTTCAAAGAAATATGGATACACTGAAGAAGAATTAGAGGATGACTTTGTAAGCTTTAGATCGTTAGCTAGAGACTTGGCCAAAAAAGAGTTGTACGGAGGCACGAATAAAGTGCTTGATGTATTTATCAAGTTAAACAACCCGGTTGTCCTAGGCAAAGGAAGCACATGGTTCCAAACGCTGAATATTTCTGAAGCTGACCTTGATCAAGCAGCACAAGAAATAGCCGATGAAAACGACATATCTGTTGAAGAGGCAAAACAAGACTATGACTTTGACATAAGGGATCGCGCAATAGAAAACTCTGGATATGAAAATCTAGCAGTAGACGCTTTGTCTTCGGCTTTAAGATCAAATGGGTATAGGGGAGCAAGCGCTAGCGAAATACTTGGAGATAACCTCTACGAGTCAGAAATAGACCTAAACCGATTAGAAGGGGAGTTAAGACGAAACGACAAAGCTGGTTTGTACGAAAATGAAGAGGGCGAATTAGCGTCGTCCCAAGTGGTATCAGACTTTTTGAAAAACTTGGGGTTTGATGGGATTATCCTAACCGACGTTTCTAGTAGGTTTAGGGGGATGGGGCTCGGAAGTTCAACTTCCCACATCCATGTTTTTGACGAATTTGCAAATCAAATTAAGTTAGCTGATGGTAGCAATACCACTTTTGGAGAAACAAGAGACATAAGGTTCCAGCTAGATAAAGCCCAGCCCCAACAACAAGCCCAACCGGAGGCGCAGGTAGAGGCTACTGCGAAGGCTTTGGAGGGACTGGCATCTGACAAATTTCGTTTAGAAAGCGGTGAGGAAACGCCAACGGCAATAAACGTTGATTATGGAGACATATCCTGGCCTCAATCAGGGCTTTCATCTTTCAATGAAGGGAGTGACGGGAAAACCTATGTGACCGACAAGAATGGCGACATATATCAAGTCTCAAAAACAAAGCTGTCTGCAAACAAAACGTTTCTTGTCACAATAAAAAACACAAATGGTGAGGAGGTTGGCTCCTTTGAATTTAAAAGAAATAGCGATGGCAGCTTTTCATCAGAAGAATCGTATACTAGCAAAAAAGGCGTAGGAATAGCGACAATAGCCTATGACATTGCGTCAAAAGATGGCGAAGTGATAAAGCCTTCCAAGAAATTAAAAAAGGACGGAGTTCGATTTTGGGCAAAATCAATTTCTAACGCCTACCACAAGGCAAAAGCAGATGGCTCTAACCCAAAACTTGTTCAAGCCGTAGAAGATTTGCTTGGTCAAACAGCACCCGAAGCAAAGCCAGCAAAAACCATTGCAGAGCAACGCAAAGAGTTTCGTGAGACAGCAAAGAAGTACTTTGATGGACTCAAGAAGATGGGCATTACATTTGACCCAGAGCGTAACTCAAAAGAAGACATCGCCTTCCTAAAGGCTTTAGCCAAGTACATCAAGTTAGAGATTGACGCCGGCATGGTGACCTTCAAAGGCTTCCTCGAAAAGACCTCCAACCTTATTGAAGGATTTAACGAAAAAGCAGTTGTAGCAGCTGCTAAAGAAGCCTGGGCCAAAGAAGTCGTCAAGGCTTATCCAAAGCTGTACGCCAAGTATAGCGCAGCAAAGCGTAAAGAACTTGAAAAAGAAATCAAGGACATCAGGAAAACCATGATTCGCAGGATCATGGACATGACAGACCCCAAGATTGTCAACCTTAAGTCTCAGCTCAAAACAGAGAAGAGAAGGCTGTCCAAGGAGGCAGCAGCACAACTTGCTGCAATACGCAACGCATACGACGCCAAGACCATGATGGCCATGGAGCCGGAAGACTTGATGGAGCTAATGAAATTGACCGAGGGGATATACAAGGAAGGTCGGTCCGAGATAAAGGCGCTGAACGAGTCTTTAGACGAAGCAGCCCAAATCCAAGGCGAAGAAATGCTTGCGGCCATTGCGTCAAAAGACAAGCGCTTAGAAAAACTGGATAGCAAGGAAGCGGCTAGTAAGATGTTGGCCAAAAAGGCTGGAGTCGTGGTTGCTGTGAAGGGTGATGACCGTGTCATCATGAAGGAGGAGAAAGACTTGGAAGCCCTGGATGGAGAGGGGTACACCTTCTTGTTCTTGAACACGACAAGCGACAAGTTTGTTGACCTTGGCTTCTTGGATAGCGTCGTGTCATTCTTTTCCGGAAAGCTACGAACCATAAACGAGAACGCCAGAGACCTTCGTACTGCCCTTGAGCTCATCAAAAGCAGAAGCAAGGAGTCGCAAGACTTCATCAATGGATTAGTGGCGAAGATGAATAAAGCATCGGTCACGAAGTCTAGGAAAAGCGAGGAATGGTCATCAATTCTGAAAAAACTAAGATCCGACCTATTTGGTCCAGACATCAAATTCGGATACACTAATTGGATGAACGCTATCGCAAAGGTAAATGGAAAACCCTTAAAGCTCATAAATGGTAGAGGCGTAAGCATTGGCCCCATCAACAACGGTAAGATTGTTTCCTTGTATCGCCAAATCATGGATCCCACAAACTTAGTGAAGACTGATGGCGTTAGGAAGATTGACCTATCGGATGAGTCCATCCAAAGCATCATCGACTACATGAACTTGCCCGGTAACTTGCCCGGAAAAGAGTTCGCATTGTCTCTAACAAACTTCTTTATAAAAGTAGCCAAAGACACGAAGGTGGTATTGGAGAACAATGGCTATAACTCCACGAAACTTGATGAGAAGCGGTACAACAAGGAAGACTTTGAAGGGGATGACTTTATTGCCAAGGTAATGGATCAGCTTGCTGAAACTAGAAGTGAGGGATTCATCCCTTACACTCCAATTCAGGCAACCGAATCTCCCGACAACTCTCAAGGCGTTGAGATAAAGGAGGACGATCTGCTTGACTCTGGAGACCTTCAGAAGAACTTCTCCGTCATATCCAACAACATGATTACCCGGAGACCCGGTGGAGTAATTGTCCCAACAGATATTCGTCAGACCTTGAACGCCTATACGGCAGGCATGGCCAACATGAACGCCAAGTTGCCATTGCTTAGGGAGACCCAGTCTATCTTCTCCAACAGCAACCTAAAGGCCATGAACAATGCTTTTGCGCCTCAATTCACGGAGAACATAAAGGCAAACTACATCTCCTTTATGACGGACCGGGTGACCCCGGTTATCTCAAACAAAACTGAGGCTGCAATGAAGACTTGGCTGATGACATCAACGGCTATACCAATGTTCTTGAACTTTAAGTCATCAATACTTCAGATGCTGGCTTCACCAAACTTCATGGTTAGCTACGATTTTTCAAGATACATTGACGCATCCAAAAAGCTGTTCGGAAATGCGGATTTATTCAAGGACGTCTTTTTTGAAATCATCAACCTACCGACCATTAGACAAAGGTTTGGGGGCAGGTTTAGCCCAGACTCGCGAATCATTAGTGAAGAGATGAGTAGGTATGGTAAAGTAGCGGTAAACATACCTTTCACGAATATTAGGATTTCGGCCAAAGAGCTCCTTTCAAAAGGTTACGTCTTCAGCTCAATCGGTGACGTAGTTTCAATTGCGATTGGTGGAGCCCCAATCTATTACGACATTACGCAGACCAACAAGAAGAAATATGTGGCGGAAGGAATGAGCGCTTTGGAAGCAGAGACCAAGGCAAAGCAAGACGCCGAAGAAAGGCTGTTTGAAATCATCCAAGAGACACAGCAAAGCTCTGAAGCAATGTATCTCTCCGAGTTCCAAAAGCAGTCCTTCACAAGGATATTTTCGTCCTTTGCGACAGCTACAATGCAGTACTACAGGAAGGCCCGTAGAGCGGCAACTAGAATGAAGAACAAGGAAGGCAACCAATTGCAAAATGCTTACGAGATCTTGCACTACACGGTCATTAACGCAGCTGTATTCCAGTTCTTCTCTTCCATGCTCATAGACGCAGTTTCTGGTCCAGGCGAAGACGAGCTCGAAGAAATGAGCCGTCAAGAAAGAATGGACTTTGTTCGTTACATGGAAGACGTTATGGCGACAGTTGCTCAAGGGACCGGAGGAATGGGTGTGGCATTGCAGGCAATCATTTTGGGACTTAAAGAAAGTCAGAAAAGTGGAAAGCCAGAGAAGATCGCCGAGTCAGCGCTTCGAACTATGCCGGCAGTAAGGATGAAGTACGATGCAGCAATTAATGCAATGCGGGAGTGGAAGCGCGGCGACTATGTGAGATCTCTGACCAAGGGAGCAGAACTAGCGAACATTCCTGCGGATCGGATTAGGTCTTTGGGCTTGCAGGTGAGCGATGCGTTAGCGGAGAACCTGGATGCGCAAGAAAGGATCGCTAGGCTCATCGGATTTAGAACTGAATCCTGGATGAGGGAGAAGAAGCAGGGAGAGATATGGAATGGAGTACAATCGACCATCGACAAGTCTACTCCTGCAGAGCGTCAGAGAGCCATCAGCAACACCAAGTCAGCTTACAGGGACTTGTTCCAGTTGTACGGAAAACGTTACGCAGAAGCCACCACAGAGGCTGAGAAGGCACGTGTCGATTCAATAGCTTCCAAAGAGCTGCTCAACGTCTACAACCACCGGCAGGGTGGACCAGAGTTTACCAAAGAACTTCAAAAGCTGTTCAACCAATCTTTCGAGTTCAACTCTCTACCAAAGGACATGCAGGAGCTCAAGAACATGGAGTCCAACAGGAAGATCGGTGACATCGTCGATGAGGTCTTGTCGCTCGAGAAGAAGAGCGAACAGAAAGCCATGGAGTATTGGTCTTCCCTTGTCAACAACGGGATTATCTCTAAAAACGAGATTGAACGAATCCGGGAAGAGTACAACACCAGAAAGGGATTGCAATGAGCGAACCTATAAGCAATCGCTCCTTCAAGTATTGCATACTGAGGAGCAACAGCCGTTTGAGATCTCTAATAAAGCTTCAGATTAAAAGGAAGCAGACCTCTCTAAAGAAGGTCTGTGAGGAACATGAGATAGACTACGATCGTATCCGCAAGTACATGGCAGACCCGTATTTTGAACGGACACCCAACTATGCTTCCCAAAAGGATGTAATGGCTCTTGCGCATGTCTTAGGCATTCAAGTAGACCTCTCTTTCACTATCGTGAAATAGCCAATACTCCGGCTGTAAAGCCGAGTATTCCCAGTAGTACGGGATTTTCGTACAACTTCTTTTTGGGTTTGTTTACAGTAAACCCAGATATTTTGGTTACAGTACCACAGCCATCCACCTTTGCCGAAGCAATAACGACATCCCCCTGCTGGTGTTGTATGAGCTGAATACTCAATGGCGCCAACTGATAGGTGAGGCTATCGTTTGCTACAGACAGAGCCAAACAAGAGTCCCGGTAAGTGAAACTCCCGGGAATCGTATCATTGCGTACAATTACGGATCGTACCGTATCATGAACCACCAAGATGTCAACAAACGCTCGAGCCTCAGAGAGCCTCTTGGTGAGCTTTTTTACCTCCTCCTTACCCTTGACATTGCTACGCTTGAGTTCGTTGATTGTAAGGCTCCGTAGAGCGTTCTGGGCGTATAGGTCATCGCCAACCTTCTTGTAGTGTACAACGCTGTCTTGAACTGCTTCTAGGAAGGCTTCTTTTTCCTTCCTACGCTCTCTCTCCTGCATGCAGGTTTGTAGGAAGAACAGGAGTATGACGATCCACAATCCGTGGACTAGGTAGTGCTTGGAGTTGGAATCTAGTGTCATTTCTTTCTAGCAGCTGAATAGGCGATTGCCGCAATTTGTTTCTCGCTGCGCTTCTTGCCGGCAGGCTTCTCCCGATTGGCTCGTGTTAGTTCAGCGATGTTGGCAGATACAGCCTTCTGAATGGCTTTCTCTCCTTTTCCTTTGGCTTTCTTGAGTGGCATATTATTGGGGTTTATCTTTTATTTTTAGGACTATAAACGTTGAATGGATTCATTGGGAATTGATCGTAAAACTCGTACTCATAAGGTTTCGTAACCTTCGTCAACGGGGCAAAGTCAAAATCGTAAATGTCGTATATGTATGGATCTCCTTTCGAGTTAACTCCTAATTGAAACCCCTGTATGGGGTCTAATTGAGAAAAATATTCAATAGGATTAGTCATTTTGGCGAACTCTTTTGGCCTTTTAGCAAAATAATCATCAAGAACCTCTTTTTTTATAAAAGGAGCAAGAGACCACATCTCGACCTTTTCTCCAGGCTTTATCTTCCGCTTTTTTATTTCTTCTCTAAGAAGATTGTAATCAACAATATCGCCACCAAGCTTGTAGTATTTGCTGTTAGGATTCTTCTCATTAAGAGGGCGATACTTCGTTTGTGGAACAATATATTTGCTTTTTGTTGGAAGTCCAAGCGCTTTCCTCCAAGCCTCCTCTTGCATTGCATAATCGCCAGCTGAATCCAAATCTGGAGGGGTAGATTTTCCGATAGCATGATAAAGAGCTCCTTTGGCAGCAGAAAAAATATGTGGATAAGCAAAAGGTCTGTATGCCCTAAAAATTTTCTCCCTATCTTTAGCGTCCTCAAATTCTGGAGTGACTAAAGCCAAAGCTTCATTAAGATACCCCATAAACGAGTTCATACCCGAACTCCTTGGGGGGTCATAAACAGAAGAAAGATATCTCATTGCTTCTTTCTGATTACAGGTTTTACTCTTGCCCCCATACCGATACGCTCCTTCTCGGAAATCTTCCTCCTCTTCTCGGCTGAAGACATCTCTGAAGCAGTCTTAGGGGTTTTTTCGGAAACTCGTTTTGTTGGACGGCAGTACTCGTTTTTACCACCGGCACCACAGGCTTTACCAGTCTTCTGGTCTACCCACTTCTCGCTCTGCCATCTCTTAAGCTCAGTGCCCTTCTCGGTCTTACGGACCGATCCAGAACCCTTACGGCATTTGGCAATAGCTTGACTAGCCCTTGCAGATGGAAACACATCGTATTGTGCTTTGACTTTGTGGTAGCAGGCGTCTTTCATTGTCTGTTGCTGTCTTTATAATATTTGCCAATGCCATATTTTAATAAAAATGCAGGAATCAATGCTTTATATATATTAGGATTAGACATATCAAAAAATCCCACGTTACCTTTAGCGGACTTAGGACGGTTGCTAAATGGTACTACAGATTGATCTGATTCTTGCGCAGGATTAAAATAATCTCTGCCTGGCTCTAGCTGTTGGTAGAAAGTTTTTTCGTGCACTAATTTAGGAGCGTTTACTCTTTCAGCAACTTCAGAACCGTTTTTAGTCACAAATCTTGTGTAACTATATGGTTGTGGATTATTAGCATTTAAGTACAATTGATATTGGTTTTTACCATACATATTCTGAGGCAATCTACTTGTGTATATGCCTTTACCAAACCCCCCAGTAGAAAATAAATTTTCATCGAAAAAATCAAATTCATTTGGTGAGCTATGATAATTGAATTGAACTGGCATATTTTCATCAAAGTAGTTTTTAGGATCTTGACCTCCTAAAATTTCATCTGAAAAAAAATCAGGTCTACGCTCTCTAACTGGATTTGGAAAAGCCTTCCTAAAATAACTACTTTGTTGCTGTATAAATTGCTCTGGAGTTCCTTTAAAAGCAGAACCATCCGCATTCTTCATCCATGTACCAGCTTTCTTGGTAGACTCTTCTATAGCATTGTACTCATCAATAAGTTCTGGATATTTAGGTGTTTCAGGATTCCATTTACCCCAATCTATCTCGGACTTGAACTTGCTTGGACTAGGTATTTGTTTGGGCGTACTTGTAGGCTTTAGTTTCAAAGCATTTCTTAATGAAGCCCTCGTAGTACCAATCCTCGCAAGCCTGGCAAGTGCACTTCCACCAATCAGATTTACCGGGTCTATAAATGCATTAACGGCAAAAGACCCTACAGGATTCGTTATGCCCAACGCTTCAGACGGCGTCTGCTCAACGCCAGTGAATAGCTCAACCATATCTCTCTGTGGCTGACCCATAAAGCCAAGAGCCGTTCCTAAAAATTTGGACCCACCTCTCCTTACGGCATTTGCAACATAGTCATCGGGATAAGACGCCCTAACGTTAACCGTTGGAAGCGTTCCACCAAAATATGTTGGAGCCGGAGGAGGGACTTGATAGAAACGGAATGGATCTCGAATCATTTCTTTCCTCGGTTTCTTGCTCGGTTCTTGGAGGCGGACTCTAGGACGAACCCACCGTTCTTGGTGTGGGAAACGTCTTTGCCATCTCCCTTCTTGCTACCCATCTCGCGGTTCTTCTTTCCCAGCTCTGTGCGGTACTTGATTCGCTCCGGAGTGGAGTGGTATTTGGTGTCGTAAGCCTTCTTCTTCTCCCTCGCCTCGTGATTTTCTTCGTAATAACGAGCGCTCTTGCTCTTGCCAGAACAAGACTTGCACTTACAAGATGATGAACATTTCATTAGTATTTCCCCCTTCTATTTTTAGGTGAAGACTTCGTGCTACCTCCGGGTCCAGCCCAAAGGTCTTTACAAGCCCAATGACGGGCGCTTAGTTTATCTGTAGCCGTATCACAGCTATGCCTTGCCCGGAATGATTTACGGGCAGCAGGGCTATAATTATGACCATATCCTTCGGCGCCATAATGGATGAGCTTTTCCTTACCTCCGGAACAGGCTTTCACCATTTTTTTCTTCCCAGGTTTCGTTGACGGCCTTGGACTATTGCAAGGCATCTTCGCTTTGTCAACTCGCTTCATGATCCGCAGTTTAAGCACTCATCGGGGTTGTCCAAATTGCAGGCCGGAACGTCCATGCTCTCAAGCTTCTTGAACCATTCTTCGTCAATAGCGTCAAAATCGTCATCATCGTCATCATCCTGCTCAATAAGGTCCACTTCTTCCGGGAGCAGGTCGTCTTCTTCGTTAAACATAGCATTGGCGTTTAGTCAATACAATAACCAACCAATGGGCGGTTAAGTTCCCTAAGCCGATAGCTCGGAATGGTACCGATGCGTGAGCATAATGCGCTCATGAAGCCCTTTATGGCCTCCGTTCACCTTCTTGGTGACCTTGGTGATGTCATCAATATCGATGCCAGCATCCGCTAATTTGTTGATTTTATTGACACTCCAAAACCAAGCCGCGGATAGCAGGGGGTACTTGGTCGCTACTAGGTCGGGACCACCGACCAAGATGTCATCGTCTACAAAGGCGTCAAATGCCCTGTAATTGTCTTTTCCTGTAAGCTGGATGTATCCCCTGCCTCGGTACTTCCAACCGTCTCCTGAGGCTTCTGAGCCATTCCCAAGCCTGTTGGCGTAGACGTAATTAGCTAGTGTTTGAGGAGCTTTAGAGTAAGCCTTGGGGTCTCTGTCTTTGAAGTACTTGGGGAATGTCTTGAGGAGCGCTTTCTCGGAGTAGTTGAGATTCTCTGTGACTGATCTGAATGAGCCAGATTCGTGGTGGCATTGAGCCAAAAAGTGGGCTAATCGATCAATGGTGTTGATTCCGAACTTAGACATAACTGGCCACAGCTCCTGCTTGACTTTGTCAGGAACGGATAAGTCATCCAGGTTCATAGCCCTTTGCCGAGCTTTTTTTTAAGTTCGAAGTTCTCTGCCTCAATCTTACGGATGTGTGCCTCCATCTCGTCGAGTTTGTCCCGTAGGGAGGTAATCTCCTTACGTAGGGCCTCTATCTCCTCTTTATGGGCTTCAGCGGTTTCCTTCCACATTGCCATAATCTCCTTGGCGTTTTGAATCTCTGCGGATTCTTTCTGCACTTTACCGCCGGTGATCCAGCCAACAACGGCTGCTACGACTGCTGTGATGGTTTCGGAGATAGGAAAATCCATGTTAGTTATTTGAACGAGAGTGAAACGCCCTCTGCCGCATTTGATGTCAGCGAAATAAAGAATTGTTGGCCGCTATTTGGGGTAATGGCCGTTCGTGCCTCTAGAATGCCTATTAAGGTACCTGCATTAACAAGAGATCCCGCGGTGGGACCCGGGTATCCGGTTTGCTCAGACTCATTTCTTATTGACCCTCGCTGAAAAGCTATTGTAGCCCCCGTGACAACCGAGTATGAGTATCCAACTCCGGTTGTCCATGTTGCAAAATCAATAAATCCAATATATTTTGAAGAATCGGCGAAGCTAAAAGAAAGGGGTGAATTGTCTGCTACCACAGCTCCTGATGCTAATGTTTGACCACTAGATAACGTAAAAAGCTGAAGCCTATAGGTTCCTGTCGCAGGAGTACCGGTCACAACAGCAGCGGTGGTCATGATTGCCTTGACAATAAATCCGTTTCCAAACATCGTTTCACCTAGATTTGAGAAAACAGATCCAGCAGATGTTATACCAGTCGCTGATGTCGATGTCCAAATTCGGTCTCCAATGGTGTATGCCGTAGTATCGCTTGGCCTGGTAATACTAATAGTTGCAACTCTAATCATTTCGGTAGTTTTAGTCAGTTATTCAACAAAAAAGGGGCGGATGCGGTTCGCATCCTACCCCCTTAATGCCTCAACAGCCCTAACCCATCCCTTGGACAACCACGAACCAAGGATCTAGAGAAGTGAGATTCCCAAACGAAAACCAAAGATACGCATTTGCTTCCCGTTATTTCCCTTTAGTGACCAATTTTTTGTACACTTCTACCCTTTTTTCAAAGACCTTCCTGTAGTCAAAATCCCTCAAAATTGTTTCCTGAAGGTTTTTAGCCAGCTCATCACGCATGTCTTTGTCGTTAATGAGCATTTTGGTGTAGCGATACCAAGCGCCGGATTCCTTCTCGCCAACGAGCAACCCGTTGACATTATGCTTAATAACGTCTTCGTACTGCGGTATCTTGGAGCAAATCAGTGGCTTACCCATAATCCCGGCCTCAACGCACTTCAGTTCAGACCGATAATGGTTGAACTTGTCCGCCCTTAACGGAGCATAGCACACATCCACCTCGTTGTAGCCATAGGCGTACTCGTAAACGCTCATGGCGTTGATCCTGGCGTAGTTCCTGTTTTGGTAACCCGCCGTAAAAACATTCTCATAAGCCTTGTAGGCTTCGTTGTCGTTCCATCCGGCGCAAACAACCAAGTACTTGCCATCCAAAGACCTGTCACGGCAGAGGGCCTTCATGGACTCCGCCATCAGGTTTACGTCCGGGATGTGCTGAGCACCGCCGAACCAACCGAACCGAACCTTCTCAGACTGCGTAGGACGCGCTACAAACGAGTCCATGCCCTCGGGGTATGGAGTGTTAGCCACTACGGTTACGTTGCCGTTGAGAGGCTCTATGCGCTCCTGGAGGTGCGTGGTGGTGCAAAAGACGTGATCGGACAGGGAGATGTTCAAAGCCAGCCGGTGAGGCAGGTTGTTAACCTTATAGTGCTGGTACATGTGGTGGTCCGATGGAAGCACCCAATAGTCGTCGTAGTCTATAACGATTTTGGCGCCATGCTTGCGCAGGTAGTCAAAGACCTCACGGATTTTATCGTCCTCGTCAATGTGCAGGTTTCTCGAGATGAGAAACACGTCCACGGTCTTGACGAGTTCGTCATCAATGTCCGGGATTTGCCGGAAGTTCGTCAGTAGGAACTCCGACTCCTTCTCCTTTTGGAGCCACAGGTTGGGCATCGCTAGCCGGTACAGGCTCGCTCCCGTCTCTTCCTGGTGGAATATCGTCCCCAGGTGTATCTTGCCGTCTTTCATGCTCGTCAGTCTCCACCAATAACTCCTTAAACTTCTTTTCGTTCGGAGCAAGTTCGGACCAACCTTCCAGCATGTACTTCTCTAGTTGTCGAATTGTGTTGTAGCGAGTGGAGTATCTCCCCTGCTTCTCGTCTTTTTGGCCCTTCAGATAGGCCCTTATGGCTTTATTCGTGGCCTTTCGTTCTTCCCGGTAGGCTTCGTAGCTCATCCCTTCGGGACGCTTGTGTAGGATATTAAAATTTGTCTGCATTGAGGTATCGGTTTTTAAGTTTCACTTCTATACTCGCCGGGTGAATCCCAGAGGAAGACATCGATAAGGTGTTTGGGTCAAAGTTGTAAATAACATTGATTGTTTCACCGGAATCCCTCTTATCGAAGAGGCGAAGATAGCCAACATCGGTCCTGTAAACAACATCCTCGTTCGAGGTCCGCTCCGTATCAACGACCAAGCTGCAAGACACAAAGATGTCGGCATTGTCATAAATCTTGCCACTGCCCCTGAGGTAGGGGGTCAGGTCTCTGGTGTGCTTGGGAATGTTCTTGGTCACGTGCACCAAAGCAATAATCGGTATGTTCAGTTCATTAGCCAAGTACTTCAACTCACGGGTATGCTTCTCGGCGGAATCCTTCTCTCCGCCAGAATCAGCCATCATGGATAAGCCATCGACAACGAACATGTCGATCTTACCATAAGCACTTTCAACCTGCTCGACAATAGACCTGTAATGCGCCGCACTAGAAGCCAACTTGTAGTCCACAATAATACGCTTGCTGAAGTCGTCTTTAAGCATCTCTTGGACCTTCTTGGTAGCCTCCTCTCGGTCTGAGGAATAGAGCTCCTTAAACTCATCCCAAAGCTTCTTGTTGGCATATCCATCGCGATACATGTTAATGCTACGCTTGAGGAACTGCGTCCTGGACATTTCTTGGTTATTGTAGATACCACGCATGCCGTTCCTAGCATTGCGGAACATAATCTCCTGAGCATACAACGACTTCTTTGTTCCACCCTGACCGGCCAAGACAATAAGCTTGCCCTTGAGATCGCCTTTAATCAGGTCGTTAAACTCATCAAAAACCAAGTCGTAGTTGCCGCTCTTCTCATCCAAAGCATTCAATATGTCGGGAATCTGCTCATGGAGAGCAAACCAAGTCTTCATTCCATCTCCGGCTTCTGCCTTGACCTGGGTGCGTTGCTGTGCAGACCTAGCGATGTTGTAAAGCTCTTTGTAGTCGAGTGGATTGCCGCTAGCATCGTTAAGCCCAGAGAGTATCTGGATTACATCGTAGAACTTGAACTGGCTCTTGTCAAAGAGAGCGCAAGCCTGCTTAAAGAGCTTGTTGTTCCTGTCTCCCTCGGATGGAGGAGAGAACAACCCACCGTCATCCCTCTTCTTAATTGAGTTGACTTCATGGCTGTAGTCATCTGTGTAGCAAGCATACTCCCAAGCTTCAATAAGCTTCTTATTGGGTCTTCCAGGATTGATTTCGGCACTAAAGCGAAATGTTGGATTGGGAGCCTCCGCATAGAATGAAATCTCTTCGATGTCTTGGCTCATGAAGTCCTCGTAACGCAAACCGCTCTTATACAATCCGCTATCCGGATGCCTTGAGTTGATCGCCCTGAATGCACGGTTGTTGTTGTATATCCCGTGGTCCACACTGCTAATGCCTTCGGTGAGCGACCCAACGAGTCGCTTCACGCGGACAGGAAGGTCTTCCGATGGGGAGAAACCGCCGAACAAAGCAGAATGAATGCCAATGTGAAAGCCCTTCTTTCCAGAGAAGCAGATGTAAATCTGAGTAGGGTCTACAAGGTATTCTGAAACAAGTTTCTTGACAAATGCCTTGGAGGAATTGAATGCTTGACCTACGTCTGCATTGTCAATATCAACCCAAAGGATGTTCATGTAGAACTCTCCTCGGTAGCCCTTAACGGACCCGTTTACCGCAAAGTGATTTCGTATGGATTCCCCGTATTGAAACAGGGAAGTATAGCGTTCATGGTCGCAAGACTCGTAGCCGATGTCTTCAAGATGAACTATTTTGGCATTTTGATTGCGGCTCTGTATCGAGCCGTCGATAAGTTCTGTGTACATGTTGTGGTTGTTTCATGCAAATATAATCAATACATCCTGTTGCAGAGAGAAAACTCTGAAATAACCTTGACGTTGTCGTACTCCTTTCCTTTTGCCTTGCTTGAAACTCGAATCAGCTCAAGATCGAGCCAATACCCGCCAAGAGGCTTGGGACCCCTGCCTCGCTCTACGTGAAAGCCCAAAACACCGCCATCCCATTCTTCCTTGTAGGTTGCAGTACGAATCTGGTCTACCGGCACCTGAAGTATCCTCTTGTTGGTTGAGTCAAAGCGGTGAATCATATTGACGTGGTGGTAAAGCTCATGCACGTGACCCTGCCATGTGCAGTTGTACCCTTCAATGGACGACATAATGCGTTGATCTTGAATCACGCCTTTGGTAACCGGTCCTCCACCTCCAGAACCGTGGAAGTAGTGAATTGCATATTGAGCAGTGCTCTTATTGCTCCTTGTTGAACTGGACATCACTACAGAGAAAACTCCACCATACCCGCCTACCTGAATGTTCGTTCCATTTTCGTAGTTCATGAGATCGGCAAACCTTTGAAGAATGTCGGTCTCCTGGTGCTTGAGGACACCGGTTTCATGGTTTCCATAACCAAGCAACACCAAGTGGTTGGCGTATGGCTTAAACCACTCTGCGGCTGTTTGGATAATAGAGTCCAAGTAGCGACCGTTGTTGTGCTCAGGGCGTATGTCGTCTTTGCTCCTGCGCGGATCTCCCTTCCCTTGCATCAGGCAAAAAAAGTCTCCGTTCACCACGACGGCGGCATTCCTGCGGACTGCCTCATCCAAATGGTTTTTGAGAAGTTCTCTGTCGCAATGCGGATTGTCCCAGTGCAAGTCCGAGATAAGGAGAAACTTCTGTTTGTCTTGAGCTCGAGCAACATGCACGTTAGGCCCGCATCTTTCTAGGTCAATGATCATGGTTTTTGGGGTTTAAGTTTCATCAGAAAAAATCGACTCAACCTGCTTTTCGGTCCAACCGATAGCCAGGCATGCTCTCATTAATTGCTCTTTGAAGTCACCTATGTGGATCTTGTTGGATGACACTGATACTTCATTCTTGTCTCCACCAATAAAATTCTGGCGAATAATAATTTCGGTAATGCAAAAGTCTTTTTCTTTCATGGTTTTAGATGTTAAATCCGTCCGATAAGTCGGATACTTTGAGTTTATGCGTGACGCTGTCTTCGTACATCTGCGAAATATACGAGTTGTTTTCTGAGTTTTTGCTCTGTAAGAACCAAGAATTGACGATAATGCGAACACCAACATACGACGTAAAGATAAGCGTATCCAAATAGCCATCTATTACCATGCTCGCATTTCTCCTGACCATCTTGTGGAACTGGACGGCCTTATCGCCGAATACGGCGCACTTGACGTAGTTCAGTTTCGTCTTGGTACCATTAAACCACGCCAACGTGAAGAAGACGCAACCCTTCTTCATCTGTGGTTCTTCTACAATTACACCACGAACGGTGGCTCTGTTAAATCCCTGTTCCATTGTTTACCGTCTTTTTTTGGATTTGGTTTTCTGAATTACAGGATTCAAGCTTTTATCGTTGTGGAAAAAGTGAAGCGGTCTTTCAAGACCAGCTGCATCGGCAAACCAATTAATCCATTCCTCGTCTTCCTTACGCTTTTTGTCCCAGGAAATGACAATGGGTATTCTAGCGCTAATGTTATACCTGCACTCAACGAACTCCCTGAAGCGATCCGGGATAAGCATCTGAGTCCAAGTAACAATGAGGTCTTTTGGAATCTTTGGGGTTACTAGCTTGGCTCTAGGCAAGCCAATATCGACGAACAATCCTTCTCCGATTGGCATTACTTCCCACTTCTGTTTGATGGCCTCTTCACGTATCTCAACCCGTAGAGAGAAGCCTTTTCAGCAAGTTTCTCCCGAAGGATACCTCTAGCCCTGAATAGCCTAGATTTAATTGTTCCTTCCGGCATTCCTTTCATTTCAGCGACTTCTTTGTAGTTGTATCCGTAAACATCCACCAAAATAGCAATGTTCTTGTAATCTAAGTCTAACGATTCTATTGCAGAGACAAGCTCTTCTGAAAACGCCGTAGCATCGGGCTTTCGGTCCAGGTCTTCAGTATCAATGTAGTCGGCATAGTCAACCGGATCAGCGATACTTTCTACCGAAACCTCTACGGACTTGCCTTTTTTTTTGAACCTGTTGATGTAGGTGTTCTTGGCGATACTCACCAACCACCCTTTCATGTTGGTACCCTCTTGGTAACCATCGCAAAAGCGAAGAGCTTTCATGTAAACTTCTTGACGTAAATCTTGGGCATCGTTCTTGTCCTTACACAACCGGAGACAGCAGTCCAGTATAAACTTGTCGTGCTTAACAAGTTCGTCCAGGAACTGCTGGCTCGGTTGGGGTAAGTCGTGTCTAGCCAAGTTGCGTTATCAGCTCATCCGCTCGTTTCTGCGTAATCCCTGACTTGATTTCTTTGATTAGCTCGGTCTTTGACGTAGAAACTGGCATGTTTCTAACTATAACACGAAGTTTATCAATTTGTTCCGAAGTGGCAGGACCGGCGGCTACAGGGGCAGCACTTGCAGGCGCAGGCTTTGCAGCGGCAGCTGCCTTAGGCTTGGCCGTAGCTCCACCCACAGGTTTAGCAGACTTACCGCTCTGAAATCGGATTTCGCCATTCTGATCGGCGGCAACGAGGTTGGTAATCTTACCGTTATCGTCACGCTCAATGGTCCAATTCCAATCCCTCAGCTTGAGGTTGTAGGTCTGCTGGGCACGGCCATCGGCACGCACCTCGAACTCGTTAGCGTTCAACTTGACTTGAATCAATGGGAAGTCATATAGCTCACGGCCAATGCCCCAGGCAAAGCCGGCACGCTTCTGCGCATCCGATGCTTGACCTTTCTCCTTCTCGGTGTTTGACTCAACACCAACATCCCACTTCCACACCCAATCACCAAGATCCTGCACATAGACGCCAATACCGCAGTAGAGGTTGCCATCGATGATCTTGTAATCTTTCTGCCAGAAGCCGACACCGGCTACTTCGTCCAGGATACGCATGTCGTAGCGTGCGTCCTTGTACGCAAGGATGGTGGCATAACCGCCCTTGTTGATGGATTGAACCCGAAAGTCAATGTCTTGAGCGTTGACGGGTTGGTTGAGGAGTGATAGGTTTTGCATGGTTGTTTGGGTTTAAGTGAAGCAAAGATAGTTATTAATTGTCATTCTCCAACCACTTCTAGAGAAATATCCACCAACTTGTAGCGAATCTTTTCCCCAGAGGGATCCGTGGTGTCCAATTTACTGGACTCCACTGTGGCTTCGATGGTCTTCTGATCCACCGAGTAAGGCAGCAGGAACGGCACCGGTGAATACATCAGCTTGTCGCCAACGATACCTAGCCAGAACATGTCGTCCTCCGTGCGCATGGCTTTGTAGTGTGTTTTCATAAAGATTATTTCTTTCTAAAAATCCAACTGCTATCGCTAAAGACGTCGATAGGGCTACCAAGGGTATCTATTACCGCTTTCAAAACCTCGTACATGTGAGCATCATGTCCGGCGATATATCCTCCTGGCTTAACCTTTGACTCCCACGCTTTAATGTCATCAATTACGGCCTGGTATGTGTGGTCGGCATCAATGTAAACGAAATCCAAAGACCCGTCAGGGTACGTATTCGCAGCATCAATGCTAGGCATCTTTACCTTTCGGATGTTTGGATAGAAAGGCATCATTGCATCGAACATCTTCTCGGCAACAGCAACCTCAACCCAAGACCATGGGTCAACACAGTCAAGAGTTCCGCAATGCAGGGATATGGCTCTGCTACTAACCCCCGAAAAGCATCCAATTTCAACGCCCTTGTCTGTATCCTTGATGTACTTCCTGCACATATCGATTAGTCCATCAACGCGATTGTTTCCGTTCAAATAATTGAACTCAAGCGTATAAACTCTTGGTAGACCAAGCACATGCGCAACCATGTCGTCTTTTGACCTTTTCCTCAAAAAGTTGTATACGGACAGGAATTTTTCAATCTTGCGGATGTTGGATGTTCTTTTTGAAACCTGTTCAGCAAATAACCCGTCGGCATCATACCTCGATTTATTCCATCTAAGGTTGCCCACCGTGGTTCGCTTCACCATAAAGGATCCGGAATCAATGTGATTCAACTTGAACTGCCCGACATTTAACCTAAAAGCCCCGTCAAAGTAACACTGAGCCCAGCATACAATGTCTTGACTGCTGTTCTTTACCTCATCCCAAAACAATGGGTGCATAATTGTATCGTCATCCAAGAATAAAAGATACTCATCCTTATGTATTGGATTTGACGCAATGAAATCGATAGCGTAGTTTCTCTGTGGGTTACCGCTGATTCCGTCCTTGTCCTTCACGGCCAAGGCAATCACGTTCTTTGGTAGCTCAATATCCGGAACCGCTTCCGCATCAAACACCACAATCCAGCGATACCTTTCATCAGGTATATTAATGCTCTTTGACATTTCACTTAGATTCTCCGGTCTACTGCATGGCGTCACAATGCTTATAAACGCTTCAACAGGCTTTTGAAAAAATGATTCTGCTGATGCATCAATGCCCATCTCCTTGAGAGCGGCAACCAGGTTGTTTACTCTTGACTTGTTTTTCATTTCCATTTGTTTTCTAGTACGATCATTCCATTTTGGTCTACTTCATGTTCCGGAGCAATAAAGCCGGTGTAAATCTGTCCATCCCGAATACGGGCAATCCTGCGCAATCCCTCCTGGTACATCTCACGCCCAGTCTCCAACAAATGCTCAGGCACCCTGTAGAACTCATGGTTGTAAGGAGCTTCGTTTGACACCGCCAAGATGCAGGACTGCTCGATGTCAATGCCAAAGAGACGCATCATGTCCACCGCCAAGGCACGCTGGATGTGGTACTTGTACTTGAGAAACTCGTACCAAAAGCCTTTTGGATCTGCAGCCTTGGTGGTCTTGATGTCCACCTCAATGGTAGGCATGTAAGAGTCTGGGCGACACTTCGTGGCAATACCGGCGTAGAAATCTTCCACGTAGAAGGACTGCTCCTTGGCTGACTGAGCAATAAACTTGGTAAACCGGTCATCGAAGATAATCCGCTCGGACACGATTTGAATAGCATCCCAATCTTCCTGCTCCAAACATTCCTTGCCTTGATTCTGGGCGATTAACTCCGCCTTCTTGTCCTTGTTGGCCTTTACGACCCAAGTGGCATCGCGGTCCACTTTGTCCTCGTTTCTGAGGCACCAATAGTTTTGCTCAAAGCGATCCGGTTCCAACAGGTTCATATGGAGTGCAGTCCCAAATGACTGCGACTTGGTGGAAGGACGAGCCTTCTTGAACCATAGGTAGTCCTGATCGGACTGCATGGCTAACTTGATGGTGCTGGCACTCTCGTAGCCAACCTTTGAGAGGTACTCCTCATGGGAGTCTGCTATGGTGACTAGTTTTCTTTTCATTGTGGTTGTTTTGTTTGGTAAAGGTAATGCGTAAATGTTGTCTTGTAGTCAGGACAGGACTCGAACCTGTATGTTTACTCGTTTAGGAAATCAGACGAATCACTCTGAACCACTTAACTTTCAACGGTCTGCGTCTACCATTCCGCCACCTGACTATTCCATACTAAAGATGGTCTTCAAAGCCATGTTGAGTGGCTACCAACTGTGGGTTTTCCAAGTATCGGCCAATCTCTTTGTATCCAGCCTCGATGCTTACAAATGCAATACTCTTGCATCCAACCTTGACAACGCATCCTCGGTCTAGCACGTGAATTGCAATCTCCCAGCGCTTTAGGATTTCAAGCCTTCTGCGTTGCTCTCTTTGTTCTTTGCTTTCGCAAGACTTGACTCCCTCTTCAAGGCATTGTAACATTTCGGTAGGTTCTCCGTTCATTTTATTGGGTTTAAAGTGTGTGTAAATATAGCGCTAATCTTTCACAAAAACACCATCCACCATCTTACCGGTGCGATTTTTAATGACATTGTAGGCTGACTCCAAGCAGTCCTGCAAGTCCATGCCTTGCATCTTGCATTGAATAATCAGGGTGACCATGATGTCACCAATGGCGTCTTTGATTTCCTCCTGGTTGTTGTCCAAGATGGCATGATATAGCTCATCGACCTCCTCTTTGGTCTTTATGGCTTGCGTGAGGGGTGTGGCCTTGGATAGAATGCCTTTCTCTTCGGCCCATTCTTCGATGAGGCTTGATAAAGCAAAAATCCTTGGCTTATCGGCGTGGTCGTAGACACGTAGCTTCTTACCGCAATCAAGGCACTTGTGGATCGTCTGGCCTGTCTCGGATGTCGCAACAATGCCTCCGAAGTGGTCGCACTTCAATGAGGCATACTCCTCCATTGCTTTAATGACCCATTCACGGTCAACTTGATGGAAGTGCATCTCGTTGGCATCCTCGTGTTCTGCGAGTATTTGGTCTGCAGTTTTCATTGGTTCGGGGTTATTTTTCCTTGTATTTTGTCACGCATCCATTTTGCGCCGTGTTTCCATCCATTATGAAAACCAATGTCCCAAGAATTATTGCTATTCAATATTTGATGTGGGCTTGATTTGTGAACCTCCTCATCACTTGGCAGTTCAGTGGGGGTGAGTTCTTTGATAAGGTTATCTACCATCCAATCGCTAGGTATCTGTTTTTGGTGGCACCAATCAAATCCAATCGCGATGGCTCTCCTTACTTGTTCTTCTGTGTATAGTTTCATGGGTTTGAGGTTTATACGGGACAATTTGCGAGGTTTTGGGTATTTTATGACAACTTACGCAATTCAATTTGAACATCATCCCAAAACTTTGACATTCTGTGATTAGCCCAATAGCAAGTATCGCTTTCATCATCATCAGTTCTC
>Ga0208546_1000189_pt1 | contig 27417 bp, 36 predicted proteins | sample DEB19_08_DNA_4_FD_184528 | JGI IMG/M metagenome (GOLD analysis project Ga0208546, IMG submission 184528) | Aqueous microbial communities from the Delaware River and Bay under freshwater to marine salinity gradient to study organic matter... | ecosystem: Environmental > Aquatic > Marine > Coastal...
CGTTCGGGATAGATGGGGCTAGGTAAGCGACAAAAGCTTGTAAATGAGCGCGAGCGGGAAAAATGCGAGCGTGCAGAACACAAGGCTCGCGGGCGTCCAGAGCCAGTCGAGCTGGAAGCACCGCCAGTTGCGCGGGTGGCGATAAAATATCCTTTCGGACGCGGGCTTGGTGTTTTTCATAGCGGTGTCACCTCTTCAAAGCGCCCCAGGAACCCGACAGGCTTGCCATCTGCGCCCATAATGGGGTTCGCAACCGCGCGCACCCTTGACTGCTTCTTGGTCTGTGAGTGAATGACCGTATAGGTGTATTCAAAGTCACGGGCGCGGGTGACGGCATCATTCCATGCCTCCCAGACCTGCTGACGCTCTGGGCCCGGCGGCAATATATTCTCCCACGCAGCCCCTGACATCTGTTCGCTTGATCGTCCGGTCAAATCCGACATGGCAACGTTGACGCGGATGCAACTGCCGTTCGCATCGCTTTCCCACATCGGCATTTTGTAGGCTTGGCTGAAGGATATCTGCCACGCCTTGACCCGCTGGACATCAGACCCAAGAACATCAACCTTCGTCTTCGTTTCCTTCACCAAGTCAAACAGGCTCGAACCCCCATTGGTCACAAGCTGCTTTTTGATGTCGGAGAGGCTTGCAATAAGCTCCTCGATGTTTTTTTTGCTTTGGATCAACACTCGCCACGCCCATGCTGCGGCACCGCCCAAGGTCCCGAGAAAGATAAATATCTCTGTGTAGCTTTTCGCATTCGCGATGAGCCATTCCATTAGTTGTGCCCCCTAACGAATCACTTATAGACCGCCCTCGACAGTTCGATATGCGGGCCATCTTTGAAGCGTTTCCAGTCCCCGCCCCATTCGATAGCAATGTCCAGTTCCTTTGCAGCGGCCTTGAAGGCGTCAGCCACAGGCTTGAAGGCTGGCCACTTCCATGTCACTTGGCCGTCGATCAGGGGGGCGAAGTCCACCGCGAGGCCGTACAGGTGGCGGCTGTTCATGGTCTTGGACAAGCCCTTGGCGAACAGTTCTCGCTGGCGTTCCTTGGTCCGCATTCCCTCGGTCAAGATAAAGCCACCCGGCATGATCTCAGCCGCCCTGCGGACCACACTAACTAGGTCCGGGTGAACCCCGACCAAAGCCTTTTCACTGCGTTCATTCAACATCAGAAGACACCCACATCAGGAGAAGCAGTAAGCCTAGGAAGGCGGCAATGGCCGGGGTCATGCGAAGATCAGGACGATGGTTGCCCACGTCACTGCTCCGACGATGACCTCCGATGTCTCCCCGCGCCCGTTGATGCGATAGCCCAGCCAGTAGAGGGGGCCATGCAGAAGCCCTGTCAGCGCATAGATGAGGCAGGGGATTTCATGAGACGGGGACAGGGGAAGGATGGCCGTTGTGTTGCGCACGAGGCCGATAAACGACATCCCAGCGAGGTTGTACGCAGTGACGCGAGAGTGATGCCACGTCGTATCCGGGATGCCGCCGAAGGCTTGGGGAAGCCACCACTCGGTGAGGAGTTCGGTCTTGTTCTTTGAGAACGCAATGAACTGCTTGGCATCGAACACCATGTGCGCACCGTGACCGTACAGGGCCATAGATGCGAACACAGAGACGATCAGCAGCGGGGCCAAGTACCAGGGGCCGCCAGCGAGGAAGTACAGCAGCAGGCCCGTGGGGACGGACCATATGGCGCGCATCAACTGCGTCTTTTGCTTCCACCCGGTGAGGATGGAGAGCCAGCCACCGCGCAGGCGATAGAGTATCCCGCCTACGATGGCGGCAATGAAAGCCCATCCAGCCATATCTTCCGAAGCTCCTCGTCATCGCGTGCGTGCTTGATTGCGTTCTGGTAGGTCAGCCGTGGGAACTTGATTGGCGGCAGGCCAAACAGGTCGAGTTCCCTGCGCTTGTTTTCGCGTGAAACAGCGTCAACGAGTTTTTGCCACTGGATGGGCTTGGCTTTCTCAAGGTCAACGGACGGTGGACCGCCATTGCTTGACCGTCGCCAAGCGTCACGGAACCAGCGGTCTGGCAGTTCGCTCACGTCAATCAGTTCGTGCAGGACCCCATGCCTTGCACAGTCACGGTCGCGGACAATCTCCCAGACCTCGGCTTCCGTGCAGCCACCGAAGGCCACCGCATGGGCAAAGCGCCGTGCGTGGTCTGCGTCGATGCCCGCCTGGATCTGCCGATCGATCTGCGTCTGCACGTAGCCACGGGGTTTGCTGTCCCAATAGCCACCATGCTGCATGACACGGAAGATGTCGGGGGTCGGGTATGTAACCGTAACCCCGCCATCATGCCGGGTGTAGAGAATGCCCTTCACAGGTCGCCGTGGAATATCGCGCTGTAGAAGCTGGGGTCTGTATTCGATGCACCGTCTGACACGAAGGCAACCGCGCAAGCCGAAGCGGTCGGGTCGGTGCCCTGATGGATGGAAGGCCACAGACCGGAGTTCGCCGAAGCACGCTGACACATGCCGGACTGCACATAGTTGGCAGAACTAAAAGAGGTCGTGAAGTTGACCGTCATCAGGCCGGGACCAGAGTCAGACACAGACGACACGTTGTAGCTGTCCGTAGCGGGGGACGGCGTACCACCACCTGCATAATCGCCCGTCAGCCAAGCTTTCGCCGCGCTGTCGTGGAAATGCTGCCGACCGGGGGAGACAAAGACCGCCGTGCTGGAACCTGTTTCCTGCTGCGCCTGGGTGGCTGCAAAGGACGACAGAAGCACCTTCTTGGCACCTGACGCTGTTGCATCGTAGGTGGGGAAGTAGTCCGCTGCACCGTCTGGAGAAGCATCCGCAGTCAGCGTGTTGATGGTCTTGTAGAAGTTCGTGATGGTTGTGGTTTTGGCTGCTGTACCGCTTGCATCATAGGTCAGTAAACTATCAGCCACGTCCGGGGTTGTGTCTGCGGTCAATCCGGTCAGCGCATTGTCCAGCATCTTCTGGAGCGTGACTTTGTTGAGTGCATTGCTCTCGGAAGCATCTGCGAACAGGAACAAGTCGCCGACCGCACCGCCCGTAGCATCCGTGGGGATGTCCGTGGTTGCCCAAGACAGACGGGGCGGGTTGAGCATCTGGAAGCGTGCCCCGTCATAGACAACGAACACCCAATCCGATGTCGCAATGTCGCCAGAGACAAGGGCTACGTCCTTGTAGCGAACTGCAGTAGCCCCAAGGCTATCCACGTTCAGCGTGACAGCGCCCGTGTTTCCCGTGGAAGTGTACTTGAACAGGTAACGCTGGCCTGCTGCCAAAGCAGAGACAGTCGGAGAGCATGTCAGCGTGATGGCATCTGCCGACCCGGCTACAGTGCCGCCAGAGACGGTGCCGGCGTCAATCAGCGCGTACCATGAAGCGACTGCAGCCATCATGGCGCGGGCGCTGTCGTTTACCGTTGCTGGCGACTGGCCTTCAAGCCAGTTGATCGAAGCGTCTGCGTCGTCGTTGTCGGCGGCGGTTGTGGACCAGTCTTTAACAGCCATTTACCTGACCCCCTGAAGCTGAGACAGCAACATCGCGTTGCGTGCGCGTTCTCTATCGAAATCATCAAGCGCCTGAGCGTGGCGCTGGTTGTTCTGGAACATGGCCCCTGCCTGCTGGCCTAGCCTGTTGTCCGTGGCTGGGTCGGGCGTGGCCTTGCCCTGAAACATCGAGATCAGGTCTGACAGGTTCGGGAAGCCTCCCATTGCGGGCTGCTTGGGAGCCGCGCGCATCTGGGGCATGGAAGGGTCCACCTGGGCCTTCATCCCTGCGATGTATGACCCCAGTGTAGGCTGCTGGGGCATACGGGCTTGAGCCTGTGCGATCTGGGCCAGCCACTCCTGTTCGGAGATGGGGCCGGGTTCTGACATGGGGGCTTGTTCGGAGGGGGCTTGAGGCCTCATCCGTATCAGGTCGGTGGATGGCATGTGCCTACCTCTGTCGGGTGTTTACGGAGCCGGGGATTGCGGGGGCAGCGGATTGGCCGGCAAGACGGGCGCGGCGCTGCATTTCGAGCATGATCTGGTTCGCGCGCTGTATTGTCGTCGGCGTGGTTAGAGGCCCGCCCCTAGCCGCTGCGGAGACGCGAGAAGCGTTTCGCGTTGCAAGCGCCTCCGCCATTGCTTTCGCCCCCATGCCAGCAGCAGGGACCATTGCCAATCCGGGATGGATGAACATCGCCGCCAGCCCGGACGTGCCGAGCGTGCCAAGACCTTGCAAGGCCCCTGTGCTGGGGGAGAATGAACGGCCAAACCAGCGAAGGAATTTCTCGGGGTTGCTCCCCTCAACTGCCCTTCTGATGAGCGCACGCTCTGGCTTTGTGAACCCCTTGATCTTCTTCGGGTTCAGAAGGATGGACTTTAAGTTCTGCTTGATGCGGTTTTCGAGATTGCCGCCAGTTCCACTGGAAGATGCTTCAAGGCGCGCCTTGTCTACAGCCTCGTCAATCATCTGGGCCTTGCGCATCCGGTGCCACATTGAGCGCGCCGCCTTGAGAGCCTCGACCGCACCAGATGGGCCACTAGCGAGATTTGCCGGAACAGCCAAGTCCTGCGGCGTCAAGTTCTCCATGAACTCGTCAATCTTGTCGATGACCATGCTGCCAAGACGGGACTCGCCTGGCACCTTGCTCATCGCTGCATTGCCCGTCAGCCCCCTGATCACCTTGTCCAAGTGCTTCAGGGTTGCATTGTTCTTTGCCGATTTCGATATGACGCCCAGCGCCGCTGAAACGCTTGGGGCCTGCTTTGGGTGGTAGGCTTCATTTGCCAGCAAGTTTTCAACCTCGGTGGCAAGCCTCTGCATGGCATTGCGCCCGACGATTACCCCTGATTTGTCGGCAACATCGTAGGCTGCGTCTGCGGTAGTGCGCAGGTCGTCGATGCTGGGGGCTGCCCTGATGCCTGAGGTGAGTTGCCCTTTAAGAACTCCGGGGGCGAGGCCCCCGGTGATAGCCCCAGCAGCCTCTCCATAGCCCCCAGTAAGTTCAGGAGCCAGCGTGTCAGCAGTGCGCCCAGCTTCCGAGCCAACGAGCGCCGTAGAACTTGGAAGGAACGATGTTGCAGCGCCCTTGATCCCACCAAGAAGACCGCCACCCGCGATACCGCCCCCGACGAACTGCCCACCTTTGCGGAAGATGCGCTGCGCTTCGTCGGTTGGTTGCGGGGCTGAGATTTCGCCAAGGTTGCGGCGGGCGAAATCGGTCCACCCCTGCGCACCCCACCCTTCAAGGTTGGACCCTTCAAGCGGAACCCCTTTGGCAAGCGAAGCCAGCTCCACGGGAAGGCCGGGAAGGCTTGCTACTCCTTCCATTACCCCGGAACCAGCCTGCACGGCAAGATTCCCTAGATCACCCAGCAGGCCACCGTCCTCTGGAGCATTGCCCTGCGTTAACTGCTGCGGCGGCTGTTTCTCGGTGCCGCCCTGCACTTTCGCCCAATGCTCTGCGGAAACCCGGCTCATGGTCTCCTGATCGGTGCCATCCGGGAAATTGATCTTGGAGCCGTCTGGAAACTTGACTGATGGCATTATTCAAGCCTCCCGGTTGCGGGGTTGAAGGTCAATTCGCCCGCAGGCGCAGGCGGAGCAAGGTTGAGTTCGAACAAGCCCCTGGTGCGGTCGGCTGATCCCTTTGGGTAGACGAAATCAAGCTGCCTGTTGTAGTCCCGCACGGTGTTGTTCATGGCTTTTTCGAGGATGTCCAAAATCCGCTTGATTGACGTGGGATCAAGGTTGATGTCCCCGGCTGACGCACGCTCTGCGAACTTCAACTCGCCTTCCGAGAGTTGCGATGTGCCGGAAGTTGCCTTGAGGGTCGCGCCAACAAGCGGGGCAATAGCCGCCTTGAACGATTCTGTGTTGACCACTGCGGGATCGACTGGCTTCCCGGTCAACAGGCTCAGGACCTTTGACGCGCCGACACGGATGTCAGCCCCAGCACCAAACATGCCGCCATCGTTTACGAGTTTCCGCGCCTCACGCAGCGAGTTCATACCGCCCACAATCGGAGCGACCTTGTCATACCGGGACTGAACAGCATCAAATAGCTGCTTTTCAGAGCCGCCAACATTGACCGTGGTGCTGTTTGTGCTTGCGCTCGCCTTTCGCCTTTGTGTGTCCCAATCCTGGAACGTCCCCTGAAAGCCCTGCGACTTGGCGAATTCGTATTCCTGAATGTCGTCCGTCTTCTTTGGAGGCGGGGCAAACATATTCCCCGCCATCGTAGACACCAGACTGCGCTGCATCTCCGGGTCATTCCTTGCGGCTTCGAAAATCGGGCGCATTTGTTCCGGGATGGTCTGGGCCATGCTGTCGAAGGCAGAGGCGAGGCCCTTCTGCTTCTGGCTTTCACCCATCTGCCGGCCAAAGCCTGAAAGGCCCATTGCCAGCTTGGAGGCAAAGGGGCCACCCGGTCGCGCCATCGCTTCTGCAAGCGAGAAGAACGCTTCCGGCGGGGCATTCGTCCAGAGATTGCCCAGCCCTGTACCAACCCGGTCAAGGAAAGATGGCTTGGGGGCTTCTTCGCCCTGTGGGGCTGCGAGGTAATACGGGGTAGCCATCAACCAAATCCTCCTGCCATCTTGGCAACGCCAGCCGCCGATGAAAGCAGCCCGGTCAACTGACTAAGCGGTGACATCTGCATCGTCTGCGTGTTCGTACCCGTCCCACCCATACCACCGATGCCTTGGGCCAAGCCCGCATAGCGCGTGAGGTTCTGCCACGGGGACTCCTGCTCAAAGTTCCAGCGGTTGAGCATGTCCTGCAGTGTCTCGCCTGCCTTGCCTTCACGGGCCGCGCCGACACCCGCCAGAGCGTTCAGGTCATTGTAGCCCGCCTGCTGATAGCCGGGGATTGCGGAGGTGTAGCCTGGCATCTGCCCCGCGGCGCTCAATTGGTTCTGCCGCTCGCGCTGATAGTCTTGGCCCCAAATCTGCGAGGCGAGGTTGCCAAGTTCCTTGGTCATGACGCCTGCATGGGCGGGGCTTCCTGTCCGTCCGTAGGATGAGAACTGCGAGTTGACCGCATCCGTCACATCGCCCGACATCGCGTTGAACATGTCGGAGAGGTACGGGTTCGAGTTCAGCATCTGACCCGATGCCGTGCGCTGGAGCGTGTCAAGCCCGCCCGTCAGTGCAGCCTGGCCCTGATTGTAAAGCGGGTTGCCCTGCTGTGCCCTCTGCTCAATCCCCTGCAGCGCCTGTTCAGTTTGGTTGCTGAATGGCGTTACAGTCGAGAACGGAGCGTACTGCGAGCCTCGGTTATAGAGGTTCCCCGCCTGACCCAAGATGCCCTTCAGGGCGTCCTGTGCGGGTGCCCACGGCGCGTTTTCCTGCGTCGTGGTCTGTGTGTCTGACTTCCCACCCATATCAATCAACCTTCCATTCAAGCATCACATGCGTCTTCTTGAATTCGGTAAAGACCCGCTCCCAACCCGGCCTTGCAATCAACTCGAACAACTTGCAGCCCTCGGCTTTCGCGAACATCTTGAGCGTATCGACCGCGAGCCTCTGCCATCGGTCGCGGTTGTCGCCAGATGCCATGATGGCCTCCAGGGACTTTATCCCGCTGCTTTCGATGTTGAGGCGCGTGATGACCACAGCCATGCACTTGGGGCCTTCCCAGTACGTCCAGCATTGCCACTTGCCGGAGGTGAGAAGGTCAAAGACGCACTTCTCGGTCAGCCGCCCGCTTGACCGCTCCACGCCTGACACGATGCGCTGCCGGATCGCAGGCCAAAGCGCGTCAATGGTGTCCGGGGGAAGCTGGAAGAACTTGTATTCGGTCTGGGTCTGGATGGTCATTGTTTCTGCTTGAGCATCTCGATGAGGGCCATAAGCGCCGACTGCGGGTTTTCCATCATGGGAGCGCCGGGTTGACCGGGTTGGCCACCCATTCCCTGCATCCCTTGGGCAAGGCCGGGGATCATCATCTGATTGCCCTGCCAATAGTTCGCAGGCGCGCCCATGTTGCCATTGTATTGTGGGGTCTGTTGCGGTGCCCCATCAGCAGCAGAGCCGCCCGCTATCATTCGTCCCATCATGTCCGTGTTTCCTTATCCACTCATTACGCCAGTGATGTACCAACCCACGCTTGCATCGCAGGTCAGTTCGTAGCCCATGTATTGCTGGTAAATCGTGAGCGTTGCCGCCCCGTCGATTGTGTCCGTGCTGTCGCCGTCCAAGATGGCAACATTGTTCCCGCCCGTGATCCGCTTGAACTTCAGCACGCGCCCGTCATTGCTGGCCTTCGGAGGCAGCGTAATCGTCACATTGTTGGACGTGGTGTTGATCGGGATGAAGTAGTCGTTGTCGAGGACGGTGTAGGTGCTTGCGGTAACTGCGGCCAGCACACCAACCTTCTGCGGCCCCTGGTCCTGATGGGCATAGGTCACAAGCTGGTTGACGATGTCGGCTATTTCTCGCGGTGACGGCTGAAACGGGAGTTTGCGTACCCGCTTGAAGTCCGTTGTCACCGCTGCCCCATGGAAACAGCCTTGATGACATCAACGCCTTGCGCGTAGTTCCAACTGGTCGCAGCGGGAACCGTCACCCTTGCTCGATGAAAGCGCCCGGTGGAGCGGACCGGGCATGTACCAGTGGAGCGCTGGCTGCTTTCAGAACCAAACGTAACGGTTCCCGACTGCGTCTCTCGAACCCCCATAGCAATTGTCGCCGCGCTTGTATCGATGAGAGGGGCGACCTCGTGGACTTGCATCCGGCCCCGCTCGTTCAGTTGCCCCTCTGCCGTGGTCATGACCGCTTCCAGCGTGTCGCCGTCGAAGAAGGATAGCTTGTGAGATGAATTGAACGCCCCGATGGATTGGTTGCCGCCCTGATAGGCTGTCGAGTCAAAGGACAACGTCTGGCCTTCCAGCGTGCCTGTGATGCTGTCGAGGCCAGTACCAAGCGAGAAATGATTGTACAGAATCTCGCAGTCCTGAACGATGTAGGACCAGCGTTTCTCAGGCCAATGCCAGACCAGAATCTTGTTCGGCAGACCGCCGCCGCCCGTGGGATAGGCTACGAAGACGAGTTTACGAACCGGGTCCACGGCAACGCTGATGCGGTCGTAGGCGGCTGTGTTGACCTCGTTGAAGAAGGTCTGGTCGATGCCGTTCTCCCCGATGGGAATAGACTGCACGCCATCGAAGAAATAGAAGCCGTCCGGGGCGAGGTAGAACACACCATTACCGACCGGAGCGACGCTGTAGGGAGCGAGCGCACCGCGCGCCTGCTCGACCACGTCGAACTGGAAGGTGATAGGAGCCGGAACACGCACCATGCGGACAATCTGCCGCTCCTGGAACACGTAGCCGACTTCACCCCCCACAATCGCCTGAATGACGCCACCGTCCGGGATGTCCTGATAGTTGCTTTCGTTCGTGCCGACTGTCCAACCCACTGCGGAGTTCGAAGCCGACCACTGCACACGGTTGGCAGAGGCTGTGATGTTTCCCATCACGACGAATTCGCGAACCACTGCGATATGCTTTGCAGTCGGCGGTGAACCAGAGAGCGCGGCCCAGTTGGCACCGGAGGCCAGCGTGATGGACTGAGGCGCATCTGCCCCGTTCACGGCAATGCCGAGCGTTCCGTACTTGACGAAGCGCCACTGGCCGTCTGAAGGCGTTGCGTAGGCACCACCTGCCAGACGGCTGGCATCTGTCCACGTGGAACCGCTCAGAAGGTAAAGCTTCGTCGCATCGCCTGCGTAGGCGTGGACGGTGCCTGAGTTGTCCTTGATCGCCCATGCGCCTTGGCAACGGGCCGTGAGGGCACTGGAATAGGCATTGATGGCGTACCACGGCAGGTAGCCACGGGCGAACGGGATGACGTTCTTTGCATCCGTGACGCCGGGATTTCCCAGAGCCGGGAGGTCTGGAAGCCAAGGGCCGAATTCGAGTTTCATGTTACGTCCCGCCCATCTGCGCTGCAAACTCAGGCGGCATGTCTTGACCTGCGACCATCATGGCCCCGCCTGCGCCCGCAGTCATGGGGATGCCGTACTTCTTGAGGATGGTGATTAGGCTGTCGTCGAAAACGACATAGTTGTAAGTGCCGCCCTGACCGCCACGGCTTCCGGCGTCTTTGTACCGCAACCCCTTAATTCCCGCCGCCCTTAGTCTAGCGGCTGCTTCAGGCTGGCTTACAATGTCGCCCGCTTGTTTCAGCGCCACGCTACCATCCACGCCGTCAAACGTTCCGTTTTGGATAGCGTCGAAATTCCTTTTGACAACCCCCTTTTTTTCAGGAGTTCCGCCGTTATATCTTGCACTTACAGCGGATTGGACTGCCTTTCTTACGGCCTCTGGCTGGTCGGACAATGGCGCGTCCAAGTCAAGCAGTTCATCAGGCTTTACGTTTATTTTGACTTGGTACATGGAGCCGGGGTTTTTGTTTACAAACTCTTTCCATCCGTACTTGTTCGCCAAGTCGTCCAGCGCGCCTGCGATCTCATCTTCCTTGCCACGGGGCGCAAGCTGCCGCACCTTGTCTGTCAAGCGGCCCCAGTCAGGTCGGCTTGACCCACCTTGCATGATGTCGATTTGCAATTCCTCTAGGGCTTTGTCTGCAAGCGTGTAGGCGTCATCTTGAGCCTCAGTCCAGTCCATACGCTGCCGCCAGTCAACGGCTGGAAGTGCCTGCGGCTGGTCGGAGAGCATATCGCGGTATTTCTTCGCCACATCTTCCGCTTCAGCAAAATACAGCCCATGCCCATAAGCCTGCGCGCCTTCTCCCGTCCCTATCTTCGACATATCAAATTTGTCGAATGAGTGCGGGGAGCCGTGATAAGCGACAATGCCAGCATCAGCCACATCATCGGCCTTGTTCATGAGTTTGGACGCAAGTGGGGCCATTGCAAGCGCGCCGCCACCCGCCAACAGGTGAGGGTCAACAACACTCGGGAGGTCCCCAAGCATCCCGCCTATGGACTGCCCCAGCCTTGATGTATTGCCTGCGTTTGCCAGACGCTCCCGCCATTCATCCCCCGTGGGGAAGAACGCAAGCGGATGTGTAACTAGCCCTGCAAGGCCAAGTGCCTTCATCCCCGCCCCTGTGAGCGGGTCGGTGTTCGGGTCAACGGCTTGGTTCAACATCGCCAAGGAAGCGTCACGTTGTGCGCCGGACCTTCGGCCATAGCGAGCGAATGCGCCTGTGGCTTCGTCCCAGATGCCCTGCAAGGCCCCTGCAAGACCGCCCTGCGGTTCCTGCTGGCCTGCAACGGCTTTCCCCAACCCCGCCATGCTAGAACTCCGTGGGTACGATGGAGCCAGTCGAACTGCGCGCGTTAGTCTCCTGAATGAGCGATTGCAGTTCCTCCGCCTCTGCCTGTGCCATAGCGGCGGCACCTTCGGCATCACGGATGACATGGGTCAGGAGTTCACGCTTGGCCCGCGAGCGAATGAGCGCCTCGGCATCCGTCATCCAGGCGTTTGTATCGCCTGTGGCTGAGAGGTCAGACAGGGCAAAGACCCCTGACACCCTGACGGCATAGGCTGCGTCCGGGATGGGATAGAGGCGCAACTGCTTGGCGTAGTAGGCGTATGACGTGGGCTGGCCTTCATCGACCGTCAGGTTGCTGCTGTCGTGTTCCAGTTCCGAGTATGGCACACGCTCCAGTTCCACCTTGTCGGAGCCGGAAATTGTCAGCTTCACATTGTCGATCATCAGCAGGTTGGGAATGTCGGAAGCGTCGGAGGAGGTGTAGAACTCCTGCCCGTCCACGGTGTTGAATGTCAGCGACCGGGCTTCGTTGAAGAAGAACCGCTTGCGCTGGTACTTATCAACTGCGGTCTGGATGGCCTTCTGGATCTGGCTTGTCAGGTCCGTCCTGTCCAACTCGTCCGCTATGCGGTCCTGCATCGCGCCGTATGTCGTCATTCTTCACCCTCGACTTGTTCTTTGAACCCTTGGGACGCCCGCGCTTTTGCTCAACGGGAGTAAGGGTAATCACCACATCACAGACGGCTGCGAGCGGGTGCGGGGCGACCTTCGCCGCCGCCAACATCTGCCGCCGCCTCATTTGCGCCCCACGACGACGCCGAAAACATTGTCGTCAACATTGAGTTCCTGAAGCACCTTGAAGTTGGTCTGGAAGATGTCCAGCCACCATTCCTTTGGCTTCACGATCCGGTGCGGGCTTGAGCCATCAGGCAACTTGTGGCGGCTCTCGCGTGTTGCCACGATGAACAGGCCCACGCCCTTCGTCACCCGGACAAGGTCTGCAATGACCGCATCAAGGCACTCAGGCTCGACATGCTCCAGCACATCCGTGCAGATGACGAGGTTCGCAGGGTCAGGGCTTGCACTCAGTTCCCCAAATGCCGGGTCATAGCCGATGACGCGATAGCCGAAGGGTTCCAGAGCCGCCTTGAGCGACTGCTTCCCACAGCCATAGTCCAGCATGGTCTTGGTCCCGACTTGGTCAGCCAGGCTTTTGACCGTCTCCCAATACTTCATCGACTGCCTGCCCCACTCCGGTCTGTTGAAGTGGTGCTTTGCGTTCAGGATGCGGTATTCATCGCTGATGAGGGTCACGGTGTACCCTCCAGAATGAGGCCGGCCTTGCGGCAGTAATCCTCTTCGTCCTTGACCTCGCCCGTCACAATCAGGCGGTTGACCACGCTGTCACGATGGACAGAGCGGCCCATCAGTTCCCACCATGAAACTGTGGCCCCGATGGATTCCTTGGCGTACTCGACCCACTTGTCAGCGTGGGGCTGGTTGCGTGTTTCCCACCAGTGCGGCACGCCTTGCGTAAAGTGCACCAGCTTCGGGTTCTCGGGAGGATTGGACGTGTACGGCACACACACATTCCATTCCCTTGGAAGATTGCCAATCTGATCCATAGGCAACCAGCCAATCTTGTGCAGGTTGTTGGTCTTCAGGTCGTCAATGTGTTCCGGCGTCAACATCCGGTTTGAAGGATGCGAACAGTTGAACAGGATGGCGCTTGCCCATTCGAAGGCAGGCTGGTCCTTCATCACGTGGACGGCCTTGGAGGCATCCCCGCACTTGAAGATTTCGGAGATGTCCCCATTGCAGATCATGTCTGCATCAAGGAACAGCCCCCAGCCTTCGTAGTTGCACAGATACGGCACCAGAAACCGCGACCACGTGAAGGGAGTCAGGCCCGCACGCTTGATCGGTAGCGTTTCCAAGACCAGCGGTGTAATCGAAACCGGCTCTTTCGCATTCTTCGTGATCGACCAGATCAGGGTCGTGAGTGAAACAACTTGGCGGGGATCGCCGCCGATGAAGATTTTGTGCATTCGCTCCTATGCTCCATGACGCTCGTAAATTTCGTTGTGGTAGTTGTCCTTGTACGCCACCAGCTTGAAGTGCATCCGCTTGCCAAGGTCGTAGGCTTCCTCGACCAACTCCAACAACTGTTCCTTGGGCATGTCGTCCCGGATGCCCCGGTACAGTTCACGCTGCACTTCGCAGATCGTCCTCCACGTACCGTTGCCCTTTTCGGGGACAATCTTGTACTTAATCGGACGCTTTGCGCTCATTGACTTTCCCCTTCAGGTCATTCGCAATTCTTGCGATTACGTCCGACCACTGCCCATGTTGGGTCTGCTTGTAGAGCCTTGCCGAAGGATACCAAGGCATTGTCTCCTGACAAAACTGCCACGGGGCCTTGATGGGTGTGAGGCACCAGGTCGGCACATTCATCGAGCCTGCGAAATGCACATTGCTCGTCAGGACCGTGATGACCAGATCCAGCCCGCCGATGCAGCCGAATAGCTGGTCGAGGTCAGCATTCATCTCGTTGTCGTGGGTGATGGACCAGCCGTATTTCGACCGGACCTTCTCCACTTCGTCCTTGGCATTCTCCGTGTACTGGAGGCTCACGAAGTCAATGCCGGGGAGGCTGAGTATGGGAGACAGCGTCTCGAGAGGCATGGACCGGAGGGCTACGTGGGTATCACGCGTCCCCCCGATCCAACTCACCCCTACTCGTAACCGTTTTCCATCGCCTGCAAACTTGCCCACAATAGAGGGGTCTGGCTTGATGTACCCATCAGCATATGTCGGAAAGTCCCCCGCGTTGCGTCGGAAGAACCGACTAAGGCTTCCGATGGGGACCTTGGCGTCGATCTCGTGATTGGCTGGCCAGTCGATCTTTTCGTCTTTTCGGGTTCCATAAACCGCGCACTCCGGGAATGAACGCTTGAAGATGTTCGTGAGCCTCGGATGACATTCGATAATCACCGATTTGCTGATCTTGATAATGTCGGGCAGTGCATGGGCGAACAGGATTTCATCCCCCACGCCCTGCTCGCCAAAGACGACAACATTCTTCCCCGGTTCACCGTTCCACTTCTCGACCACGCGGCCCGGATGCGAATAATTCCGTGCCCATGTCGTGGCAATGCGGCCCAACTCATACCCATCCCAGCCCTTGGCATAGTCGCCAAGTTCCAGATACGCCAAGCCCATGTTGAACTTGATGTGCTGGTTATCAGGATCGTGACTGAGGCCCTGCAGCCCCCACTCAATGGCCTTTTGCGCCTCACCCTCATTGATATAGGTCGACGCCATGTTGTGCATGATCTGCGCCCGCAGCTTGGCCTCTATGGGCAAGTGCAAGGCGCGCTCAAACGCTTCCCTGGCTTCCTGCAGTTTGTGGCAGCGGCGATAGCCTGCGCCCAGCGCATTCCAGTTCGCGGGCTCTTCAGGGGCCAAGCGGCACGCTGCCTTGAGCAGTGCAACGCCAAGACCCCAACGACCCACTTCGATGTAAAGGCTACCCAAGGCACCAAGGGCGATTTCGTCCTCGGCGTTGTGTTCGAGGCAGAACAGGTAGCAGTATTCTGCCTTGGCATATATCCGCTTGCGCTCGTCGCGGGACATCTCCCCGCCTGCTTCCTGCGCCTGCCGATGATAGGCCGCGCCCTCCTGAAGCACTTCAGAAATCGTCTTGTATTGCATCCTCGCTCCCAAGGAAAAAGGGGCAGAGGGTGTTACCCCTCCACCCCCATCAGTTAGGCACCAATCGTCGGGCGACCCATCACGTACTCGATGGTTCCCTTGATGATGCACGACACTTCCGCCGATGTGATCGACGCCAGCTTCGCCTGCAAGTAGCGGAAGCGAGGCTGGGTATCGTCACTCAGCGAAACGAAGTGAGGCAGAGCGCCTGTACGAACCGTGAGAGCGGCGGTTGCGGTGTTTGAAATCGCAGCGCCGTCCACAAGGAAGTCAAGCGAAGCCTCGCCGACCAGACCAACGTCAACCGTTGCGTTGCCAGCCGACGCAATCCAGCCCGACATATCAAGTCGGGTGATGTGTGCGCCGTGCGGGATTTTCGCAAGGAAGATGATGGTGGAAGCCGAAACAGTGACGCCGTTCGCAACGAAGTTGAACGGAACGGCGTTTACGCCTTCGTGGGAAGCAGTCACGTTGACCGTGGTGCCGACCAGAGCGGGCGAGTTTGCATGGGTTACATCAGCCATGTGCTAGCCCTCCTTATGGTGCTGCCGCATACGTTGGGATGACAATTGTCCCAAAGTCTGCGGAGTTGAAACGGGTCTTCTTCAAGCCAGCCATCATGCCAGCCGAAACACCCAACTGGTTGCCGTAGTCGAAGGTTTCTTCGACGTACTTGACCTTCTCGTCCGGGGACGATGAGTCACGGCCCGTGGCGAACACTGCGGACTGAGCGCCGCAGAAGATTGCGCGGCGGGTGTTATCAACTGCCAGAGATGTGACAGTGCTGACACCCTTGGGAACGCGCGTGGCTTCATGGATGATGATGCCGCTGTACTCGCCAAGGCTTCCCTTGTAGAGCGCATCAGCGCCTTCACTCATGCCCGCCTGCAATGCAGAGCGGTTGACTTCCCACCACGTCACAGTGGCCGCTGTCGCCTCGCGGCGGAGCGAATACACTTGGTTCGGGTGAAGGAAGGCCACGTACTTTTCCTGACCGCCAATCTTGAACGGGCGGATCAGGGGCTGGCCCAGATCGTCCATCGTCTTGGCGCGGACAAGCGCGCGATCCAGCAGCGACGTGGTGAACGTGTCGATGGTGGACAGCGACTGGTCGCCAGTGCCGATGTTGGAGTTCGGGAAGATGATGTTGTTGGTGGACGGAGCCACCGTGGCATTCATTCCCGTGTACTTCACATCAGTCTGCGCGGTGTTGCCCGCGATCTGATTGAAGAACCATGTGTCCATGCGGTCGGAGAACCAGTCCGCAAGGGCGTCCATGTTTTCCTGACGCACGTCGAACAGCACGCGCTGTTCCGACATCTTGCCGGCACTCCGTGTGGCGTGCCGAAGTTGATCAATGAGCAAGTCCGTAGTGTTCAAGTTGGCTCGCTATGCCAACCCCGCCTTTCGGCTGCTGCATGTCACCATGCAGACCAGATCATATCATCACCCCTGAGGGGTGCGGTGCGCTTCCAGCCGCTTGGCTGTACTCCCTTTCGGGATGATCGTTACGCCTTCCTTGTGAGGACAAATTCCGCCGTTACGGGACTTACCGTGTTGGCAGTTCATGCAGAGAATTTGGAATTCGTGAGTAGGCCACGTCCCATGTTCGCGGAAATATCTGTAGACCACCTGAGTTAATCGTGACCCACTTCCTTCGCCTGCCTTCCTTCGCTCGTACCCATCATTGTTGATGTGGTCGATACTCAGGAAAAGAGGCTCAGTCTCTCCGCAGCATTTGCAAATGTAGCCACCAAGACCAAGGTAAGCCTTCTCCTTGGTTTGGTAATTCCAGCGCTTGGCTTTTTCTGCTTCCGCGCGCCGAAACCCGGCTTCATCGACAGCCATCTTCGCTGCCCTGTAGCGCCGCATACTGGCAAGCCCAAGAGCGCGTATCCGCTCCCGGTTCTTATCCCGCCAACCCTTCTGCCGCTCTAGTCCACATTTGCGGCACTCGTTTCGACGGTACTTCCTGCCGTTGCCTTCGCTTGTGCACGTGTTGAATTTTTCGAGGGGCTTTTCAACGCCGCACTTATTGCAAATTTTGCTCTGCATCACCGCACCTGATCAATTACCAGCGCAGTGTATTATTTATCAATTCCTCTATCAAGGCTTGGCTCGGGATTGTCTCAGTTTTTCTGAGATGTTCCCCGAGTTCACACCGTTTTCACTCACAACTTACGCTGCGAGGCGACCGTGATAATCGTAATACGTGCTCAAAGCCTCTTCGTTGCCTTCGAGCGTGTCATCGCCCGAAATACCGGCACCGGAGAGCTGCATACGAAGACCAATGCGGATACGGTCGCCCGCACTCTTCTTGGTTTCGTCTTTCCACTGGACAAGCGAGTCCGCCGACTTCCCCAGGAACCGCGAGAAATACGTTTCGCGCAGTGCCTGATAGAAAAGCTTCTTGGACCACAACTTGACCGCAAGGGGGTGATTCACCCCATACGTTGAAGCTGCCATTTTGGCACTCCTATCTCGTTGATTGGGTTCAAATGCCGCGAACGCGCGGCTTCGTGCCCTTTGACGAGAAGCAAGTCGGAGTGCCTTGTTTTACGACGGCGGCACCGTCGAAGCGTCCTTTAGGGTCTGACGTGACCAGCCTTTGACGCGGCTAACCGTGGCCCCAATGCGCTGGGGTGAGCGAACTTGTCAGCGAAGCCCCATGATCTTTTCCATGTCGCGCGTCCATGCGTTCGCGTCTCTGGAACCGTAGGTCTTCGCAAAATCATCGTCGTCCATCTGAAGCAATGCCTCAATGGTCGGTGTCCCCGGTGCTGCCTTGCCGGGAGCGGCAGAGGTGGACTTCGACGCCGCCAGCCCGCGCTGGATCGTGTCGAGGTTCGGCCCCTGCTGTGTCTGTGTTGGTGCCTGTGGCTTGGGAGCGGCTCCCGTGTATCCACGCTGCTTGGCGAGTTCGTAGGCGACCTGCGCCGGGTTCTTGTTCTGCTGGCCTGCCCGCTGGACAATCTGCATGGACCAGAAGCGAATGGCTTCTTCAGGTGATGCACCCAGAGCCTGCGCTTCCTGTGCCCATGAGGCGAACAGGTGCTGCTGTGCCTGATGGTAGTCAGGCGTCGACTTGGCGAATTCCTGCTCAAGCCGCGAGACTTCCGTGCCGATCTTCTGCAGGACTTCCTGCTGCTGCGTCACCTGCTGCGTCTGCTTGCGCCAGGATTCGGCCTCCTGAAGCTTGCGCTCCAGTTCCGCCTGCTTGGCTTGGAAATGGCCGATGGGGTCGCTGTTGATGTCCGGGATTTCCGGGGCCTTCGGCAGATCACGCTGTGCGTTCTGCTGGGCAATGATGGCAAGGCGCTCGTTCAGCTTTGCCATGTCGGCAGCGTAGCGGGCCTCCAGTTCCTGCTTGGCACGCTCTGCGGCTTCTGCCTTCTGCCTTAGGGCCTTGAAGTCACCCTTGCGGACAAACTGGCCTTCGTTGTCCCGCTCTTCCTCGCCCTCGGCTTCAGGCTCTTGTGCCTGTTCCTGTGGCTTCAGGGCGGGGTCTGCGGCCTTCGGGGCTTCAGTCTCCGGTTTCTCCAGTTCGGCAATTTCGGCTGCTTCATCAGCCAGCACGTCGTCTTTCATGTTTGCTCCTGTCATGCGTTAGGCGGCTCGAACCCATAGGGCCGGGGCTATTGACGCTTCTGTCACAGCCGAGGTTGCAGTAGCGGGGAGTGTGTAAGTTGCCCATGTCCCGACAGACTCGGCGTTCGAAACAATGGAAGGGCCTACTGATGTAGCGTCAGGGACGGACGCACCGTAAACCTGCAGGCTGATGGGCGACCGGACTTCGTTTGCCCATGCTCGAAGAGTTGGTTGCGTTGCGCTCGCACCAGCGGCGCGATTTGCAATGATGGCAATCCATGACCAGCCAGCTGGCAGTGTCAGGGACAGCGTAACAGTAGTGTTACCTGTGCCCGTGCCGACGACCGTGCGGCCATTGTCGATAAGCCTGCCACCCGGTCGCCCATTGCTGGTGCCATAGACACCCGTACGAACTTCGTTTTCTGCCGCGCCTGCGCCTGTCGTAATGGCAAAGGCAAGACGGTCAATCGCCATTGGCGTGGGCGTGTAGAGCGGCTGGAAGTACAGCGTGTTTTCAACAAGGGCGAGCGTCGTGTTCGTCACGAACCCGGGCTGGGTGTAATAGCGCCCCGCGACATATCCGGGATGTGGCGATCCTGTCTGTGTGTAAATGGGCATCTAGATCACCATTCGATTGCGCTAAACGCTTGCGATGTCGTCGCACCGATAATGCTGATGGCATTGATGGGCCGCATCGTCTCCGGGCTTTCATACATAGCCCCTGGAATGAGCGTGAAGGATGACCCTGTGCCCGTGGTCACAGCAGTCCCACCCACATCATTGATGAACAGGTTGCCGCTGGACAGGTTCTGCACCCGATAGCCCATGCGCTTGGGATCAGCCGCGCAAAGCGCCTGCGCCGTTCCTCCCGCCGCAATCGTGGACGATAGGTCTGTAGGGCGACCTGATCCGTGTGACATGGTGTAGTTCCTTCCTAGTGGGTCATGAGGAGCAGCACGATGGCGTCCTCCTCGTCGCGCTTGCGCGCTTCAATCCGTGCGATGTGGTCTTTCAGCAGGACAACCACGCTCCCATCCATCGTCGGGAGTGGTGGCGGGGTCTGCGGCAGTTCAATCTCAACCCGCTTGCGGGCTTTCTTCGGGGCCTTGGGCTTAGGCTCGTCGGTATAGGTGGGCTGCTTGCCCCTGCCCGTCCGTGCGAATTTCTCTTTGCCCTTGAGGGTCCAAGGTTCGGCCTGCCCCAGCGCAAAGACGCCAAGGGCTTCAAAGCCAAGCATTAGCGCCTCGCCTTCTTCAGGCTCTCCACTTCAGCCTTCAGGGCTTCCACTTGCTCGTAAACTGTCTTGAAGGCCGCTGTCTGCAACTCAAGCGCCAGGATGATGCGATTGGTGCGCTTCGCATTGCTCTCCTCATTCGGCACCCAGTTGGCCTTTGTCTTCAGACCCGGCAGGGCTTCATCAGCCAGCATCTTGTCAAAGTAGGCTTTGGGGTCGCGTGGGTCGAAGCCTTCGTCCAGCATGGCTTTGAACTCATGGGCGAGTTCGTTGCGGCGCTTGATGGTCTTGGCGGGTGTGACCTTCCTGACCGTCTGCGGCACCCACTCAATGCCTACCTGCTCGCCCTTGTCATTGAGGACGGGGTGAGCCTCAAGCGGGGTCGCCTTCTTGCTCGTAGCCTCGACGCGCTTGAAGGTGCCGTCCCGCTGCCGCTCGACACGGACTTCAGGCTCGGACAACTGAACGTCGATCTCAACAATCTCTTCGCGTTCTTCGGCCTTGAACTCAACATCTATCGCGTACTCGTCCCACATTGCCGTGTTGACGGTGCCGGATTTCATGAACTCGACAGGGGCGCAAAGCAGGACGCTGTCATCATAGACGGCGGTTGCGTTCAGCGTGCCGTTGCCCTTGGCTCCGCCTGTCGCGCCATTGCAATAGACACCATTTGCGATGAACAACACGTTCGACAGCGTTCCGGCAATCGTCGTCGTGAAGTTGAACTGGCTGTCTTCGCTGGTGTCTGTCGGGTCGAGGATTTGCCCACTGATCGTGCCGACCGTCCACAGGTTCCCGCCACTATCTTGCGCAGTGAACGAGAACAGGCCCACAAGGTCATTCGCAGCCGGGGAGGACGAAAGGCGGCGCAGCACCATGTTGGGTCCTGCCGCCGCCCCGCTGTCGGTATAGGCACACAGGAAAGGCGTTGCAGTGAACGTATTGATTGCGCTGAATGTGTTCGCCCGGCCCTCTGTCGGGATGTTGACGCCCTCAACAGAAAGCAGGCCAGCCGAAACCCTGGCAAGGGTCGTGTCCGATGCGTTGCCGACATTGATTGCCGTAAACTGCGGGCTGTCACCCGTGCCCAGTCCCAGCGTTGTCCTCTGCGCACTTGCGTCCGCGTCATCAAGCAGATCGCGCCCTGCTGTCGTGAACGTGGCAAGTGCTGCTGTGCCTGATCCCGTGAAGTAGGGTAGCCGATCAGCGGCGCTTGTCAGCCCCGCAATGGCTGCTAACTCGGCATCGTATGCCTGAACATCAACACCGATCTCAAGGTTGACCGCGGCTTTGAAGTTGGCCTCGCTCGTTGTCTCAAGCAGGCTGCGTCCGTAGGTAGCGGTCGTCAGGGCCGCAATGCTCGTCAGGTCAGCATCAAGCGGCTGATAAGCCCCCGCTGCTGCAGCTGTTGTCAGGAAGGTGTCGAAGTCTTCCTTGGCCGCTGTGATGAAGACCTCAGACCGCCCCGTCAGGCTGATCTTTGAGCCACCATTCGTGGAACTGTAAACCGTTGCCCGTGTGAGGGTCAGGCCGGACGCCGTATAGACCCCCGCCCCGATCTCACGATGTGGCCCGCAATAGAGCGCATAGGTGACTGTGGCCCCATCCGTGACCCCAGCATTGTCAAAGGTCAGGAAGGATGGAACAGCAGTCGTGAGTGTAAGCGTGCCCGTGCCTGTCGTCTCGGTATACATCCGGGCGAGGTTGGCGAGCGTGTTAGCCATCGGTTACTGCAGGACCTTGCGTGTGCCAGCGACTGCGCCTGTCAGCGGATCGCGGATGACTTCGTTAGGTGCTGCCATCAGGGCAATGAGGCTTTGCGTCTGCTGCGCATTCTGCTGGATGAGGCCCTGCGTCTGCTGGACGTTCGCGGCCATGACCTGGCCCATCTGCCCGATGCCCTGGAGCAATGCCGCGATCTGCGGGTCCTGACCGATAGGCGTTTGCACCTTGGCCATGACTTGGCTGAACATGTCAGCGTTTGCGACCTGCTGGCCTTGCAACTCTGCGCGCTTCAGGTCTGCATCTGCCTTGGCCTTCTCGGCTTCGGCGCTGGTCTTCTGCACATCTGCGGTCTTGCCTGCGATTTCCAACTGCTTGGCCTGCTGCGCTTCCTGGACCTTCTGCGGGTCAGGGTTCTTGATGCTGTCGATGAGCGACTGAGGCAGTGGCAGGTATTCCATGACCTCGGGCGGCGGCTGGATGCCTGCCTGCATGAGCATTGGAAGCAAGCCTTGGAGGATGGCCCACGTCTTCTCTTTCTGGTTCGGCGAGGATGGGCTTTCGTCAATGATGACATCATAGGTTGACATGCCGTCTTCCTTGAGGAGCGGCACGTATTCCTGACCCTTCTCGCCAATGATGCGGATGAGCCTGCCATCAGCGATGTAATTCTGGATGAGGTACAGGAGCGACTTGCCCTGCTCCTTGCGGTATTTGCGGAGAGCATCGAACAAGGTCGCTAGGATCGTAACGCCCGCCTGCTTGCGCTGGTATTCCAGCACCGCAGCCTGCTCATGGCCCACACTGCCCAGCATTTCAGGTGAAACACCCGACACGCGGTAGATGCTCGAGATGCTGAAATCCATCAGCTTGGCAAGTTCAGGCGGAAACGGCGGCGGGGCCTTGGGCTGTATCTTGCCGGCAGCAACCGTACCAGACTTGACCACCGTGACCCTGTCCGGCTGCGCCCAGCTATCCTCGAACTTGGCCATGTTGTCCACGGCGTCATCTTCGACCACCACGCCCCCTTTGGCATTGGTGTTCAGGATGAACATGGACTGGCTGAAGAACTTGTTGGTCCACCGCTGCGGGTCACGCATGGGGCGGACAAGGCCATACCAGCACGACTTGTTGCGGTCGCGCTTGGCGGTCATCGCATGGTAGGTAAACGAACTCGGGTCAGGGCACTCGCTGTCTTCCAGCAGCACAGAGCCGACCTTGTAAGCCCTGCGGTAGACGCACTTGGTCTGCTTCACGGACTTGAGCGGAGGGATGCCAGCGGCCTTCGCATTGGCTTGGACCGTCTCATGCTCCTCGGTCGACAACTCGGCGACCTGGCCTGTCTGCGGGTCTTGGATGCGGTAGAACGGAACGCGCGATTTATACTGGTACTCGACCAGCTTCACCAACCGCTTCGACTTCGCCTGCTTCGGGTTCGTGCCCTTGGCATACTGGTCGCCCACCACGTTGTGATGGCTTTCGCCGTCAAACTGCTCGTTGTCCTTGGTGTCGCCGGACATCACGTCGAGTTCGTCAGCCTTCTCAGGCCACGTATCCGTCAGCCACTTGTGGCTTACCATCCGCTCGCGGATCAGGTATTCGGCGTCTTTGTAGTTCTTCTTCTGCGAGCCGGGGTCTGGCAGGATTTCGAGGGGATCGACCCGCTCGATGATAATCATGCCGTCTTGGTCGTACTCGTAGTCAAGGCGGGTCTCGGTCCAGCCTTCGCCACAGATGACCATGTCAACGAAGGCTTCTGAGTCCTCGTCCTCGGCGTTGCACTCGTCTCTGACCCACTCGGCAGCGCCCGTGAGGATTTCGTTCTTCTTGCTGTCGCCGAGTTCACGCGGGAGGTACTTGACCTCCTGACGGTTGGTGACTTCAAGGCCAGCAACCACGTTCACAACGGGTTCGATGAGATTGTAGGCCACTGGTGGCCGGCGCTGCTTGCGGAGCGCGTCCAGTTCTTCCGGCGACCACTGCGTTCCCGCAGTCATGCCGTAGCATTCCTTGGCCTCTTCGATCCAATCAGCACGCTTGCTGCGCGCTTCCTTGGCACAGGCGTCAATGGTCGCAATGAGGTCGGAGGCTTCGAGGTCTTGGCCTTCGCCGCCCTCCCCACCCATCATTACGCCGTCATCCATGTCTCTTCGTTTCCTTCACGCCTTCGTCTGGCGTACTTGTCCATGTTCGGTGCCTGGGCCGTGCCCTTGGCGATTCTCAGCATCATCAGTGCAATGCGGGTCGCGGACATCAGATCGTCTCGCTCCTTGACGATTAAGCCGTCTTTCCGGTGATACATGCGGAACTCTTCGAACCACTCGCCCAGATTGGCGAAGACTTTGAGCCTGCCCGTCGTCATCCGATCCAGCATCATGATGATGCCAGCCTCTAAGCCGTAGCCACCGTCTGAGCCGTCCGCATTCGTCGGGTGCTTCGCGTGTTCGAAGTGCAGTTGCAGCCCTTGCTCGCGGTAGGCTTGAGCGAGTTGCTTGCCAGATGTCTTGTCGTGCTGAAGGCCATCGTGCGGCCAAGCCCACGTCAACTGTTTGCCCCACGGCTTGAGCGCAGCGGCGTGGATGAGAGGTATCGCCTCGCGCATCCGGTAAATGTTCGTGACGTAGACCGTGTCGCTGTCCCGATCCCATGCCAGCTTCACAGCAGCGAAGGGATGGTCCCAGCCGAAGTCCATGCCGCCTAGTTGCGGCCACCATTCCGGGATGGGGAATGGCTCGCACTTGACGACTTCTTCAGGCACAGGAAACACCCGGCCTGACCCCATGATGGGGATGCCCTTGGCGCGCGCCTCGCGTTCATGCGGCGGGTAGCCTGCGATGATCTTGGCGCGCTCTTCAGGCGTGTAGTGTTCAACGTCATCAATTGTCATTTGGGTGATGGAGCGATCTTCGCTTTTGTCCATCAGGAACCTCGTGACAACATCAGACATGCCGAGCAGCGGTGTGAAGGTAAGCCACACCATGCCGCCCGTGGCCTGTGTACGGGTCAAGCCTTCGCTGTAGATATCAAGCGGCGGCTCTTCATCGAACCATAGGAAGTCGATGGTGTCGCCCTGCCACTTTTCGCGGCCTTTCTCGTAGGACTTGAGATAGACGATGGACTCGCCGCCACTCTCGTGCCTGACCTTCACATGGTCCAGGAGGTCCGGGACGCCACGGGCTGCTGGGCTGTCAACTATACATGCCTTGGGGATGTAGCCTGTGCCGTGGCGACCGGGACGCCCTATCAGAAGGCGCTGAACAGTGTCGCGTGTACTCTCGCCAGTAACGCCTGCCACCCATGCGGTGGTCGGTCGATCCCAGCGTCTCCCTGTCCACCAGTCAGGGTATCGCCCTGTGAGGTGCATGGCAGTCTCTGCTGCGCCCGATAAAGTTTTTCCGAGCTGATTTCCCGACATAAACAGGCGCTCACGGTACTTGGTGCCGTTCGCGTGGAACTCAGCCTGCTTTGGATATGGCCTGTACGTCTTGAGACGGTTTTCCGCCTGCCGCGTCTGTAATGTCTTCTCCGCTGCTGTCAATAATGCCAAGAGCTGATCTTGCGGCAGCGAGGATAGCGGCGAGTTGTTCATCCGTGATGTCCCCAAAGGTGTCCGACTTGATGGTCAGTTCCTTCGGTATGATCTGGGCAATGACCTTGAGGTAGACATCAGGTTTCTCAAGCCTGACAGCCTCAATGACCCTTGCACCGTGCTCCTGGAAGTCTTCATGAAGGGCGGCAACAAATGCCTCGCCCAACTTGTTCTTGCTGCCCTTGGGGCGGCCTGCATTTCCGGGCTGGAACCTGAATTCAACAGGAGGCTCCCGTTTTACTCCCGTTTTTTCGGGTAAAGCGAGGCTCACGGTTTCAGTCTCCAGACGCAGAAAAGGGCCAGTGCGTGGGAACTCGCGCTGACCCTGATGATTGAAGCGCCGCAATGCAGTCGAAGCGGCGAACATACGTGATTTGTACCGATTCACCTCACTTTTTTCAAGCGTAAAGATACAAAAATTCGTCAGCCTCACACCTGTTGTTCTTTGAAAGGTTTTCGACCGCAGGGATTACCCGTAAGTTTGCAACGACATGAAGACCGCAAACTGCCTTGTGCTTGATTGGAATAATGTGGTCGACGTGATGCGGGACGCCCGTGGTTTCCGACCGCGCTTTGGCTTCCTCGTAAATCTCCAGGATCTGCTTTTTGTCCTGCCATGCTGGGGTTGCGCGCTTGAGCAGTCTGGCCCGCGCCCTGCTGCGCTCGGTTGCCTTCTCTGAGCGCCGCCCTATTCCCTCGTCCGACCAGCGGTACGCAAGCTTCTGGGCCTTTTGCAATTGGCGCTTTGCCCTGTACCTGCACTCGGCACAGGCTCTTAACACTGTCTGCGATTTATCCGCGTAGTCGATGAAGTCACTCAGCAGGCGAACCTTGGCACACCCGCCGCACTTGATGAACTGCTGCCTCTCGGGGATCAAATCTACCTCCGAATTCCGTAATACAGACCCATCAGATCAAGCGCCTTACGAAGCATCTTGATACCCTTCATCGGGTGGAAATTGTTCTTGACCGACCACGCCTCGGCATAGCCGTCATCGACGCAAACATGTTCCACAATTGATACCATAAGCGGGCCATATTTTGGGAACGATTCCAGGTGCTTGATGCCATTATCCCGTTGAATTCCTGCGGACACTTGGGCGTCTGCCATCAGCTCGTTGGAGCCGTTAATTGGCCCCGACCAACTCATCGTGCACTTCGGAAACCGCTTTGAACGCATGGCGTAAGCGTGCCAGCGGTAGCCTGCTGCCAGTTGGTCTTCGGTCAGGGTCTTGCGCCGCTTGTACCTGTCGAGGGTCGATTGTGTTTCCACCCTCGCTGGTCGTGCTATCTGGTTGGTCCTGTCCACAGGGGGGACCTCTATGGCGTCATGCCTTAACCGTTCAGGTGTGGGCCTGATGGCTGGACGGCCTTCGTCTGTGAGGTCACGCTGGGGCTTCATTGCGTCGGCCCTTCATGCCCTGCCCCGTTTAACAAATCATGGGCGGGTACTGGCTTGGGCTGCTTGGCCTCCCGCTTCTTGCGCTGGACCTGGGGTTTGAGGTTCAGGGCTGATGGCTGGGTTGCCTTCGTCAACGCTGCGTGGATGTCTGCGGCCCGCTGGTAGTCGGTGCGGGTGTTGTCTTTCAGGATTGTCAGGATTTCTTCGTAGGTCATTTGGGTCTCCAGTGGGTTGAAGTCCAAGGCGGGGCAGTAGGCGAAATTCATTGGCGCAGTTCGCAGGATCTGCGGGCACAGTCGTGCTGGCATGTGTTCAGGCCGCGGGCGCGGCGTGCGGCGCACGATCCCAGCAACATGGGTGATACCGCGGTGTCTTGGCTCGCCTTAACCGTGGCCTCATCCCCGATAGGAACTTCCTTCTCCGGCTTGTCGTAGCCGAGTTCTTTCTTCATCCGGGCTAGCGCCGCGGCACGAGAGGCCAAGACCTCCGCCGGCAACGTCTCCCGCGGCGGAGACTTAAATGCTGGCTGGCCGGTGACGTGCAAAATCCCGTAGGTGTCCCGCCATCCCTCGTCATCCTTGCGGCAAATGGCGAAAATGTCCGCAATGGTCGGCCACCACTTGCTTTCGCGAATGTGTTCAGAAACCGCCTTCTCCACGGTCTTGGCCCCAAAGCACTTGAGCTGGGCGTGCCACTCCTTCGCCATTGCGAACAACTGCTCGTCTGACTTGGCCTTCGGCTCCCCAAAGACCACGGTCAGCCGCGTCAGCTGCTCACTCAGCTGCGTAGCTGTGATCGGCTCTCCCGTCGCCGCCCTCAACCTCTCGTAAGCGGTCAGCGAGTTTGCCAAAGAAGCCGAGGGGGTGCGCGCCAGGCTCCTGCTTTCCTGTTGATTTGCCATCGTTCTTTCCTTTCAAAACGGCTTGAATGTAGGGAATTG
>Ga0208546_1000195_pt1 | contig 26833 bp, 50 predicted proteins | sample DEB19_08_DNA_4_FD_184528 | JGI IMG/M metagenome (GOLD analysis project Ga0208546, IMG submission 184528) | Aqueous microbial communities from the Delaware River and Bay under freshwater to marine salinity gradient to study organic matter... | ecosystem: Environmental > Aquatic > Marine > Coastal...
GATGTTCTTGAGGATACGAAAGTCAGCGAGAAAGAATTAAACGATTTTCTTTTAGAGACTATTGGTTATGAGTTAACGGTTAGAATCATAATGGATGCCGTTAAGTTGGTGACCAAGAAGAAAATTGGATTTGATTTATTTGAATATTTGGATGGGATTAAAACGAGCGTGGCAGCATTAGAGCTTAAATTAGCGGACCTTAAACACAACATGTCCGATTTGAAAGATTCTAAGAAAATGGACTATTATAAATTAATTAAATATTATTTGGAGCATTAATAAGAATAGATTTAAAATCTAAATTAATTACTTATATATGACTAAATTATATTGTATCTTAGCCGCGAAACGCATGGAATAAATTACTTTCAATTTGATAACTTAAAAAGGAAATTAAAATATAAATTAAGTTATTAATTGGTTAGTTTTTACCATAAATCGGGCGGATATTAACTTAAGAGATAATTGTTTATCAAAAGATACGGAATGGGGTTGGAAAGACATTAAAGATATCTTGACAATGTTTCTGAAAAATATTAGACTTATACTAATATGAGACTTACAAACGAACAAAAAAATAGACTTTGTGAATTGGAATCAGGATTTGTAAATAATATTTTAAATGATTTGGAAATGCTTGAATTACAGCATCTTATGCATTATTCTTATGACCAAGAAGAGTTCGAAAATCTAATAACCAATATTTGTCAACAGGGAAATAATACCAAGAGATAATATAGGATAATATATTAGATACAATATAAGATAATAGGGATAAATTGAACTTATTTATTAAGTTAAATAGATTTAATGGAAAAATGGGAGGTTGTCAACGAGATTTATATTTTAAATAATTAATTATTAATTAATAAATACAATGTAAATACAATGTAAATTTTTATTGATTTTTAATCATAAATATATTAAATTAATATTCTTGTATTTTTTATTATTTTTAATACAATTGCCCTACAATGTAAATTTAATAATAAATATTAAATAATAGTAAATTCATCAAAAAATCTAAATAAATATACATTTTTTAATATTAAAGATTAAATATTAAAGATTGATAATATATACAATATATACAAAACTAATAAATCAATGCAAATAAATAATTTTATTAAAATAATTGTTATTTTTCTTCTTGTATTAATGTTGGTCTTATTGTATAATTTGGGCACTCTGGCGAGTAAATATCTGTGAAAATTAATCTTTATATAACTTGTATAGATTATGCGGATTTTCTTTCAGAAACATTAAAATTTAATCATAAATTATTTGAAAAAATATATGTCGCAACATCCCCGCAAGATGTAGAGACTCATAAACTTGGGGAAAAATACCAAAATTTACATATTGAAAAAACAGATTCCTTTTTTTATAATGGCGCAAAATTTAATAAAGGAAAGGGATTAAATACAATATTAAAATATATTGAGCCAGATACTTGGAGTATAATTGGAGATGCGGATTGTATTTATAATGAAAATTTAATAAATGAAATATTATTAATATCAAAAAATGATAGTATAAAACATAATTTATTTGGATGTTGTAGAGTAAATGTCGAAAATAAAAACAAATTAGATAATGCTTTAAAAGAGCTTGAAATTAATCCTTATACCAAGGAAAAAATAAATACACCAATTTGTAATAGTAAAGTATCTATTTTAATGGGATTTTGTCAAATTTTTAATTCTTCATCAAAATTTTTAAATGGTCCGCCCAAATACCCTGAAAATTTTATCACCGCCGCAGAATCAGATTTACGTTTTAGAAATTTATGGCCCCCAAATAATAGGTGCGCGTTAAATAGCTTGATAATTCACTTGGGATACCCTAAAATGAATTGGAATGGGAGAATAACCCCTCGTTGGGGCGAAGATACTTTCCCGCCTTAATAAAATATAAATAAAAATGAATATAATTATACATGCTGATAACGCCGACGAACTTGAATCGTTTGTTCCCGTGTTGGGGACATGGGCGTTAGACGAAATTTCGTCCGATGAGTTCTCAATTGAGGATATTGAAACCAGCATTAAAAACTGGATGAATGTTGATTACAAAATAAAAGTCTCTTTATTCAAAGAGAATGGTCGGGAGATTATTGATTATTTGCCTCTTCATGGTAATTTTTTGGCTATTCGGGTTTAATAAATTTTTTAAATTAAAATAACTGTGAATGCCGAATATCCCGATTTTTTAATAATTGGAGGGGTAAAATGTGGAACAACATCATTATATTACACATTATTAAATCATAAAGATATTATTGGTCCAGACTTTAAGGAAATACAATATTTTAGAGGCGATAATAAAAATAAAAATATTAATTGGTATTTATCCCAATTTCCACCCAAACAAAATATAAATCAATTATTGTGCGAATGCTCACCAAGCTATAGTTTGCCCGGTTGTATTAATGAAATCAAAAACGCATTTTTAGGTAAAAAATTAAAATTTATATATATTATAAGAAATCCAGTTGACAGATTCATCTCTCAATATATACATTTTCGCGGGCTAAATATAGCAAAAAATACCCCTAAACTATTAGAAGAAATAACAAAAGAAAAAGAGTTTCATCATTATAAACGTGTATTAAAGTCGGCGTGGAAAGGCGAGCCAAGATTATTAAAACATATAATTAATAATATCAATGATGATTATTATAAATATGGAGAATATATCAATGTTATTCGGGCAATAGAAAACCAATTTGGAAAATCTAATCTTCATTTGGTCATATTTGATGATTTAATCAAAAATCCCAGCGCCGAAATATGCAAAATATTTAATTTTTTAAATATAGAAAATATTGATTTACAATTAGAAAATAAAAATACTGCTAAATTTTGGAAGTCTATATACGATGCATCTAATGAAATAGATTGCAATTTTATAGAAACATTAAAAAAATATTACAAACCATATAACGAAGCATTGTATGAACATATAAATAGAGATTTGGGATGGGGTTAATAAGATTAATTAATAATTAATTTTATTTGTTTTTGATTATTTTTGGGTTTTTTAATAGATTAATGTTATTTTTAATAGGTTTTCAGAAATTTTCATTATTTTGATATTGACTGTTGGACCGGTAAATGTAATAATAAATACATATTCAAAATTAAATCTTACATCATTAAACATGAAACATAAATATATTCATTGCAAAATGCCCGGGAATGGTCAATCTTTTGATTATGAACAACAGGCTAAATTTGCAAAAAATCTTGCGCATTTTTTGGCTAATATTCCACGTTTTATTTTGGAAGATGCGATTACAGAGATGTATCAAAAATATCCATGTACAAAAAATTTCATAAAAGAAACGGCGGAAATAGATTAGGTTATACAAAACGTATCAAAAGTAAAATCTATAAATTTGAAACCGGGATGTTAAAATCCTTGACAAATATTTAATAATTTACTACACTTAGAACGTAATAAACAACAAATTTCAAAGAGAAAGAAAAAAATATGGGTCTTGATATGTATTTGATAGCTACAAAGCATTTGTCTGGTGGTTGGGACCACGCTACCGATAAAGAAAAGACGCCTCATCGTCTAGTCTGCGAGGCAATCAATATCACAAATAATTCTTTGTATGAATCTTCTGGAAGTATGGAAGTTTCTTGGACTGCTGCTTATTGGCGCAGTGAAAATGCAATCCATAATTGGTTTGTTGAAAACTGCCAAAACGGAGTAGATGAATGTCAACGCTCATATGTTTCTATTGAACAATTGAAGCAATTATTGGATATCTGCAAAGAAATCATTAATGCACCTGTTATGTCGAGGGATTCTGTTGCTTGCGAAATGTTACCCACTAGCACAGATATTGATGAAAGTTATTATAAAGGATTGCATTATACCATCAAGCAACTAGATAAGATTATCACTAATCCAGAGTTGGATGGGTGTGATTTTTATTACACAGCTAGTTGGTAAAATATAAACACAAACATTTGAAGCGGAATGTTTGAAACGACAAAATCGTTTCTATAACAAATAATAAATAATAAATAAAAAATATTATTGACGTATTGGTTGTTATAGATATTATATTCAATATGAATAAATCATTTTTGACAGCAATTAAGCGAAATAAGGTGTCCGCGCCAATGAAATGGCTGTTCTCATCTGGACTCCTGCCATTGTTCTGGGATGACAATGCCAGAATTTTGGATTATGGTTGTGGTCGTGGCTTTGATGCCGATTTCTTTTATCTTGACAAATATGACCCACATTATTTTCCGAACACGGAACTGCTTACTCTGGAATGGGATTGTATTGTTTGTAATTATGTGCTGAATGTTTTACCTTCGGAAAGTGAACGTGCAGAAGTCTTGTCCACGATTCTTGGGATGCTGGCCCCTAAAGGTGTGGCTTACATTGCTGTGCGCCGTGATATCAAGCAGGAAGGCTACACCAAAAAGGGAACCTTCCAAACCAACGTCATCCTCGACCTTCCTGTGGTCAAGGAAATTGCGGGAAGTTTCTGCATCTACAAACTTACCCATTGACAAAGTAGATTTGTTCTGATAGTATTTTGTAAATGAAGAATAATATTTCATTCGATATTTTGAAGCCTGAGCAACGCAAGATGTTTGCTTTGCTGGTTGGTGAACTACAAAGCCAATGCGTGAACTTCAATGTGCATCAGGATTACAACATGGTGACAATAGAAATTAAGTAAAAAGTTGTTGACATTTCATGACCGCTTTGATATTCTCTGTCCATGATGAACAAACAACTAGCCTTAGAGATTGTTGGTGGTCTTTCTGAACCTTCCAAAATGCCCTGTCATGGTTTTTCAATTCCTGCAAGGCATTGCAAGGTTGGTCAGATGATGCGAAACGTCAAAAACTCCATTTGTTCAAAGTGTTACGCTTTGAAGGGGCGTTACGTTTTCTCAAATGTTCAAAATGCTTTGGAACGCCGATTTGTTAATTTGAATCACCCCCAATGGGTAGAGGCAATGGCGTGGCTGATTAACAATGTGGAAAAGTCTGGCTTTTTCCGCTGGCACGATAGTGGAGATTTGCAATCCGCCGAACATTTAAACAAAATTGTGCAGGTTTGCAATCTCACTCCCAACGTGAAACATTGGCTCCCTACCCGTGAGTATGTGGCTAAGGGCGGCACAAAGGGCATTATTCAGCAATGGTTTGCCTCTGGCGGGACTGTGCCTTCTAACTTGACAATCCGCCTGTCTGCCCTTATGCTGGATGGCCCTGCACCATCAGCGATTGCGGGGCGTTATGGTTTGCAAACTAGTGGCGTCTGCAAGGTAGGTTTTACCTGCCCTGCTCCCAATCAAGGCAACAAGTGTGCGGATTGTCGCGCCTGTTGGAGCAAGGACGTTTCAAATGTAAATTATCGTCAACATTAATCTAATTAAAAAACAAAACAAAAAAAATATGAAAACTAAATATATTATCGGTTTGTTACTTGGTGGATTGGTTATCGGATTGGTCGGCTCATGGTATGGCATTTCGCCTTATGTTTATATTCCAATTAGTGGAATTTTTGGGATTTTGGTTGCGACAATTATCGAATAATATCATAAAATATCACTTTACATTCTAAATATTAACTTGTACATTGACTCTATGAATAATAATACCAAAAAGCGTTTTAATCAAACCACACGAAAGACCCGCTCAGAAGCTTTTAAGGATTCCAACAAGCGAAATGATTGGAATAAAAAGGGCAAGGTCGCCGCTAATCCTCGCGTAAAAAGCTCTAATGGGGTTGAATAGAATAAATATTTGAATTATTAATATGCATCTACCACAAAAAACAATTCGAGAATTGTTACAAAAACATTTGCAATGTGATGGCACCATGAACGACCATTGGACCGAATTTCTTTACCGTCAATGGTTTAATATAGGCTTGGAATCGGAAATAGAACTGGAAAAGATTGAACTTTGGGCGGTTAAAACTTTAAGTAGCTAAATATTATATTAATAAATTAATGCTAATAACATTTATAGCCCTTTTAATAATTTTAGTAATTTTATCAGACAATAATTAATTTAAAAAAATACATCAAATGTAGTTGACATTAATAAATAATTAGTCCATCATATAAACATGCAAGCATTCAACGTTTATCTTAATAAAAAAAGAATTGATACAGTATTTTATACTGATTCAACAAAGGTCGAAAAGGTTGAAATAAAGAAACTTTTGATTGAACATGATGGTTACGAGCCTAATATAGTGATAACCAAGGCAAGAAAGAACAAATCGGCTTATAAAAAACTGATTGTTTAATAAATATATAAAATTTAATTTTTATGAATAAACAACCAGTTTTGGCGACGATTGTAGGAGATGGACAAAGATACGCAATACCGGACGGTGACAATGATGCTGCTTGGATGATTCACGAAAAAGGAAATGCGGGTACTCTTTACCATGGTGACCGAGTTTGGGTGATTCCGCCCGGAGAAGGTGGTACTGGATATCATTATTGTGAAGCGATTAAAAAAGTAAAATAAAATTTTATGAAATCTAAGCTATACAACCATTTAATGGACGTTGGATTTACTATTGAAGCTAATCAAATCGACCCTTTTGATATTGAACCAAATAAACTTTTGGACGCATTGCAAGCTCGCGTAAACTACCTTCGACAACATCCCGGTGAAATTTTAGAAGCACTAGGATATAGCGATTCTTATGAAGTTGACCGCAAGTCTGATGTTGACAATGGGGAATAAAAATGATATCCTTTGAACATGAATAGTCCACTAGAAATCACAAACTTCAATCGTACAGATGCTGAACTTCAAAAGTTTTGGTTGTTTTGTATATTCGTAGCTGGAAAGAATTCAGACACCCAACTAAAAAAGCTAAACCAATTTCTTGAAAGGGCCGAAAAGGAAAATAAAAATCCTTTTGATTATATCAGGGAAAATATTCTTGATTTAAGAAACATGCTTGTTGCTGCTCGGGTGGGTCAATACAATCGATTGGTAAAGGCAATCGAAAAGTCAATTGAATTGGACCTAAGAACGTGCGGAATAAAAGATTTGATTAATATTTATGGTGTTGGGCCGAAAACGGCACGATTCTTTTTGTTGCATACCCGCAAAGATTGTAAGTACGTTGTTTTGGATACTCATATTTTGAATTGGTTAAGGGAACACAATGTTGACTGTCCCAAAAATACGCCCTCCGAACCCGAATATTCCAGACTAGAAGGCGTGGCAAATGTTTTATTCGGCGTGTATTTTGATGATTTGCCGATGCAAGACATTGATTTGTTGATTTGGGGGAGTCAATCAGGTCGGTTGGATATAGAATATGTCGGGGGCGAAATTACTGTTGACGACGAATAAATAATACATCATAATAGATACATGATTAAAATTCGTTTAGAAGGAACAGAACAGGAAATCAAAGATTTTATGAATCAGAATTTCGGCGGGCTGTTGGGCAGGGTTAAATCTGTTTCAAAATTTTATTTAAATAGGGTCAATTCAAATGATTTTTTGAATGGTGTTGCCGATACCAAACAAGGTCGTATTTATCTTGAAATAGAAAATAATAAACTTTAATTAGAAAATAAAAGAAGGTAAATTGGAAATTTGTAATATTTGAATTTAAGTAGTTGACAGTAATAAATAAATATCTTATCCTTTCAATATGTCAAACATCCATAAAGTTTTAGTAAAAGGAATTTTACCTTTTAATTGTTGCGAGAATGTGGAAATGGCTCGTTATTTGGCAGTATTCAATTCTCCCTGTTTTGGAATTAGAATTGAATGGAATGGGTCTGGGGGATTGATTAACAATGAATTTGGCGGGAAAACTGCAATGTATAAATTTACAGTGAGTGGTGAAGAAGCTATTAACTGTCAATTTCCTGATTATTTTAAGAAGGCAGTTGGGTTGTCCGGGGGAAAGATTTATTCATTCTATTTTAAAGATATTGAAAACGAACAGGTGATTTTGGATGAAATAAATGTTGACGGCGGATTAATTACGTGGTAGGATGATTTTGTTGGAACTAAGGCCGGGAATCACCGGGACCGACAAACAACAATAGGGGAGACAACCCCTAGACCAATTAAAGAATTAAGTTAATAGCTTGTTTTTTAGTTGGATTCGCAAAAACCTTGTTTTAAGCGGCATGTCGTAGCCCTGAATTCCAAGTAAAAGAAAAACCAACAACGTTATGTTGTTTAGTTGCACCTTCAACAGAGCGAAGAAGCAACGTGAAGCTGAAATCGCACAATATCAGCCTGTGGTTCAGGCCGGAGTTCTGAACAATGGTGGTAATCCACTAGGTGAAAAGAGTTGAATTGGCCGATAAAATACTCTATTTTCCTTTCGTCTCCGGGGTTAAGTTGGGAGCTAGCTACTTCCAACACCCCGGGGAGGATAAAAACTCTTGACTAACAGCACTAATCAATTACTATATCCTCATATGAAAGCACTAATTCAAGCCGCAAAAGATTTCGCTCGCAATGCTCACTATGGTCATGTGCGCAAGTATACTGGCGAACCATACTGGGTACACACTGAGACTGTAGCTGATATAGTCAGCAGATACGGCGGGTCGTGGGAGCAAATTGCTGCCGCACATTTGCACGACACGCTGGAAGATACGGAAACGACTTTTGACGAACTGGAAAATCTTTTTGGGCATGATGTAGCTACCCTTGTAGAGGAACTGACTGACTTCTATACGAAACAGGCTTTCCCCAACATGAACAGGGTTGCAAGAAAGCTTAGGGAAGCAATGCGTCTTGGCAACATTTCCAACAGGGCAAAGACGATTAAAGTTGCTGATTTGATTGACAACACCGCTTCAATCATCGAGCATGACCCGGAGTTCGCAAAAGTTTACTTGCAAGAGAAGGCCAGCGTGTTGGCGGTTATGAGTGGAGCTAATCCATCTCTTTTGCAAGTGGCTCTTAAACAGATTGAGAAAAATCCGTAACCCTTTGATTACCAAGGTTAGAAATGAGAATTTTTAAGGCTTGACTTTGAGCAAAATAAGCCCTAATATAGGAACGACAAATGAGTAAAACCAAATCTAAAACCAAAGCCAAGGGAAAAATCCAGAAAAAGCAAAAAACAAGCTGGGAACTGTCCAAACACGATGGAGAGTGTGACTTTTGCGGCGGCTTTATAAATAAGGGTGATGAGATTGTAGTCACCAACGGAGTGTTGAAATGGCATCAAATTTGTTACGAAGAAGGCTTGCCGGGGCAGGAATTGTCAATATATCAGCAATTACTTTGGGATGGTCGTGATGAGTGAGTAGAAAACCATTGACAATCAATAATAAATCTATATCATTAAATTATGATTAACGAAGATGCTGTTGCTCTTGCTTACATTCAAAAACTCTGTGCGGAAAAACCTCATTTGTTGCCCCAAGTCATTGACGCAGCAACTGCTGGAGTTAGGGACTTTGCCAACAAGCAAAAAGACTTTGGTAGCAAATTAGGGTATGCCATGACGGAAGTCTTGAATAATGCGCCACAAGAGAGGTTTGGCTGTTTCTCTCGTAGAGACTTGTTTGAGATGACAGCACCTTGGATGGAAGGAACAAAATGGTATGAAGAAAAGAAAGACAATCCTTGACAATCCTTGAAATAAATAATACTATTCTCAAATCAAAACATGAATGCTCTACAAGAAAAACGAGAACAGTTAACCGCGACAATCCTTGCTGGTCTTCTCGCAAACCCATCTGTAACTATCTTGGGTTCAGGTTGCCGTTTGGAATCTGGCGAAATCCATAACGACATTGTGGCATACGCCGAAAGCCTTGCCGACAAAATCATCAATAGAACAAACAACCCTTGACAACCTTTGGAATAAATAATACTATTGTTTCAGTATTATTGATTGGAATTATCAGCATGTTGGCGATTTTGTAAAAAATGACCATTGACTTTCCCCGGTAAATACTTAATAATAAAGACATGAAAATTAACGCTACCTTGATTTATATCAACACCTTTAACGAGCCTGACATCTTCAATGATTCTGTAGAGGCAAACGATAATGACGAAGCGTGTGATGTATTGTTTGAAAAATATAATAGTGATAACCGCCCGGATAGAAAGGTTCGCCGTTCAATGTCGGTTGGCGACCTAATTAAGATAGACAATGACTTGTATGCGGTTGTAAACGAAGGTTTTATCTGCATTTAAAATAGGGAAATTTGTTATGAAAAATTCCATTTTAGAACAATTCGCAAGTTTTAGCAAAGAAAAACAAATTGAAGTTTTGGAAGCCGCTCGCATAGGATTGCGCCTTGAAAACGTTAAGGATTCTTTGGACATTTCAGATGAATATGCGGAACAGTTGGCGGATGAAGTTCAATTGATTCTAGAAATTAGTGTTGACGGGGAATAAATAATATATTACCCTGTTTTTGTTATGAAAAACTTTACTTTCGCGGATGCCAAGCCTTGGGCGGGGCATTTGGGAATTTCTGTTCAAGATAGGAGTGAATTAATTTATTCCCCGCTAGTATGGCACATGTTGGGCTTGCAACAAACCGCCAGCGGCTACGGAAAGAAATTAGTTAATCCATATAAAATATCTTTTGAAGGAAAGAAGTATCGCCTTTATACAACCGTTTATTCTAACAATGGTTCTACTTGGTTTAAAGTAAAGGGACAAAAGATTTTTGTAAATTAAGTAAAAAAGAGCTTGCAAAGAAAAGGGAATTAGTTTAGGATTAAATCAAGCTAAGAAGTTAGCGAAACAGAAACTAAACAAAAAAAGAAAGAAAGAAAGAATTAAAATGAAATCACTCGAAAGACTCAGCCGCCCGTCATTGGAAACAGCCCGCGAATTCTTTAATTGGGAAATTCAAAAGCTCCCCATTTTTGATGCCGATGGGAACCAAATTGAAGGATACACCCAGTTCAAGTCAACCAAGGGAAACACCCTGCACGTTGGCAATGAAACGTATTCGCCTGCTCAACCGGGCGCGGCATTCGAAAAATCGGTTGAAGCGTTGAACGAAATGAAGTTGGATTTCGGATTGTTTGGCGTGGGTTCATTCCACGATGATGCGAATATTTTCGCTCAGTTTGAAATCAAGGGGGCGGATGGTTATTCTAGCTCATTTGAAGTGGATGGGAAAAAGTATCAGGGATTGGTCACGATGGGCAAGGGCAACGACGAAAGTTTCCCCCTCTCATACTGGTTGACCTTGATTGGAATCTTCTGCGGGAATACATGGCGAGCGGCGGCAAAGGCAAGAAAGGGCAATGCACAATCGTTGACCATGAAGCAAACCAAGAATTCTGAGGCTCGTTTCAATGTGATTCAGAATGAGATTGTGGCATTGTTTTCTGAACAGAAAAAGGTCGAGGAAAAGTTGAAACAGATTTCTCGCATCCCGGTCAAGATGGATGAAGCCAAAAACGCATTCTTGGGTTTGATTGGAAGCATTGATACCGATTTGTCCAAGGCTGGCAGGACTCGTTTGCAGAATAGCTTGGATAGGTACATGGATGCCTTTAAGAATAGCCCGGGCGCAAGCGGAAAGACGCGAGAGGATTGGTTCAATGCGGTTACGTTTGTGGATACCCATGGCAATCGTGACGCAAAGAAGTTTGACGCCAACAAGCAATTCATTTCTAGTGAATTTGGAACCTATGCCGAAAGAAAGGAAAATGCATTTGAGATTGTTTCCAGTGATAGGTGGGGGAATTTGGTTAGCCTTGGAGAAAAGGCAACCAAGAAGTTGGAAAACATTATTGTGATTCCTGAGTTCGCGGTAAACTAATTAGAAAATTCACCCCCCTTGGGCTAAAAATCCAAGGGGGATTTTTAATAATAATAGTTGACTCCTGATAATTAATAATCCAAAATACAAATATCAAATTATGAAAGAAATCCTCGAACCCCAAGACCTGATTAACGCTCACAACGACATGGTGGGATGCCTTTTACTCTGCGCCATCATCCTGACTACCGGGCTGCTGCTCGCCCATTTTTGCCGCGCTAAAAATAATTGAAAAAGTCCTTGCAATCAAATCACCTTTAGACTATACTCCCCCTATGATAAACTATGGATTCTTCCCCCCGCAGGTAAACGGGATTAAAAAGTTGAAATAATAATAAATAATTTCTAGTTGGGGCAATCTCCACGCGCCTTGGCTCCTTAAAATAATTCTGATAAATAGGGCGGAATTAAATAGTCATGGGAGACTCCAACTAGCCCAAATAAATAAATTAATAAAAAAATGATAAAAAATTCCCTTGACCCCGCGATGCAATAATAATAGGATACCTATATGAAAATTAAACTTGCAGACTCTCTATTATTGGGCGATGTGGTTTCTATGGACTTGAAATCCCAATTTAGCCACATGGTAGTTGTTAAAAAGGATAAAGATGGCGTGGAAATGGTACGCCCATTCATACACTTGGGCGATTTTAAATATGTAGATGGAGTGCTGAATTATATCGGACAGGAAATAATGAAAGTAAATTTCACAAGCAAATTAAAGTTTTATTATTTCAGTAATATCTATTACGGAATTGACAAATAAGAATAAAAATATCATAATTTCATTATGAAACAATACATTGCCAGCATCACACTAGTCATCCCCGCCGAAGATAAAGACATGGCAATTGATGGTTTATTTGATTATCTTTCGGAATGTGTTCGCCATGAAGATATTAGCGGGTTTGAAATTAAGGAAGAAGAAGATAATAGGTTGACATTGAACAATTAACCTGTATAATCATAAATATGAAAAACAAAATTATCTTCGCTCTGATGTTGGTTGGTACGGCCACAATTGCTGAGTCATTGGATAGAAAGTTTCTTAATGCCCTGAATCAAGTGGAAGCTAGTGGTCGCACAGGCGCAATTGTTGGCGACAATGGCAAGGCACTGGGCGGTTATCAAATCCATAAAGTCTACTGGCAAGATGCGGTGCAGTATGATAAGAGCATTGGCGGCAAGTATCAAGATGTGACCAACAAGGCTTACGCCGAAAAGATTGTCACGGCATACTTGAATCGCTATGCCAAGCAAGCGGTCTTGAGCAACGATTATGAGACTCTGGCTCGCATCCACAACGGCGGCCCCAAAGGCGCAAAGAAAACTGCGACCACGGGCTACTGGCAAAAGGTGAAGAAAGTTCTGGACAATTAAGGAGTATTGTGGTAAATTGGTTTTGTTGTCAATGACAACCCAGCAAGTCCGCAGCGTGTGGTGAGCGGACACCCTAATATGCAGGGGTCGGGCTTAAAACTGTATATAGAGGCAAGATTAGCCTACTTGCCGAAGATTTAACGGTGTAGATTGCTACCGCCGATTCGTCGGGAAAAGCGTATCTATGGGAAGCTCGGTGAGTGAGCGGGCAAATCCCCTAAAGTAAAATCAATAAACCTCACTCTTTAAACAAAACAATAAAAAATGATAAAAAATTCCCTTGACCCGCCCGAATAAATATTCTAGGATGAGTTTATGAAAACAATCATAATCAAAATCCAATCGCCCAAGCAACGGAAACCTTGGGCGAAACTTACCAAAGTGACAAAAGATAAAACAAAATATAATAGGAAACAAAAATTTAAAGAGGAATAAATTAGATATTGACTTTCCTAAGTAATAACCGCATACTAAATTTTATGAAAATTAAACCAAAAGAAAGTTACGAACAACTGGGAACCGGAATTAAGCTGGATAAGAATAAGGTTTACAAGGCAACCATCGCCCGGAACCAACCCAGCTATAAAGAAAAAGGATTAATTTTTGTTCAGGGAATTCTATTGAATAAATATGAATATACCGTGGTAAAGTAGTTGACATATAATTATTAATACCCTACCCTATTTAAGTATGAAAGAACTAAATCGCATATTCCACTATCTACAATCCCGGGGTTTCCGGATTACCCAGAACGACGGCACACGGCGCAAGATTTTTCCACCTGACAAGAATATGCCGTTCTATTCCATTCACATTGGGGAAAAAGCCATTCATCCATTGATTAGGTTCGCCCGCAAGAATTGGAGTATCGACCTGACAGAAATTATTTGATTTAACCCTGCCATTATGAAAAACATTAGATTTATTCCGATTAGTAATACGGACAAACAACAAGTAGAAGTTCGTTGCGATTGTTGTAAAGAATGGATGACAGAAGATGATGCGGTTTGGATTAACCCAAATACATTGGAAGCTAGCACAGGAGATACTGCGCTCCCATATCACGTAAAATGCGCTCCTGAACAATATTGATTTGACAACCATCGATAAATCTGTAATAATTCCCATATGAACATCACAAAAGAAGAAGTAAGAGTAGTCAACGTTAACATCCACATGAGCGAGCGCGAAGCGTTGCTTCTTAGCTTTTTGGCGGGTGGATTGGCCCCAGATTACGCCACCGAATTAATCCAAAATAGTAACAATCATCAATTTTCTAAGAAGGTGGAGCTAGGTAAAGTGTCAGTAGAAGAAGTGAATCGCCTATTGGGTGACCTCTACAAGGAAATTGGGCGAGCCATTAATAAATAATCCCTTGACATTTAACCACATAAAAATTTAGCCTGACATTGTGTTGTTTGGAGAGATTCCAGACACCAGTAGTTTAGTTAGGAGTTGGCTGGCATGAATCAGAGTCGGGCTATAAAAGAAAAAAAATAATTTGTTGTTGACCCAGAACAAATGATTTGATAGTATTGGTTTGTAGTTAAACATTAATAATCAATGAAAATTTACAAAGCAAAAATCCACGGCGGACCTGATTGTTCCTTTTGGTTGAATCTCAAATGCGCATCTTTGGAGGATGCGATGAATAGATTTCGCAATCATTGCCATGAACTTGATTCAGTTGGTGGTTGGACGGGTCATTATTATACTGAGCTTCATTTTCTTGAAGAATCAGATTTTCTTGAAGAATCAGAATAATTAGATTAATAATAATATTTGCTTGCTTTTATTTGTTGGGTGATGTAGACTTCCATATATGAATGAAACACTAGTCTGCAACACGCCCGAAACAATCAACGCCTACCGCTTGCTTGCTTTGCGTAGTATGTTAAGCCTTGAACTCAAGGGCATGAAGCGAAGCCGTGGTCAATCCGCTTTTGCCATGGTGAAGTCTCAATTCGGCTTCAAAGGTAGCAAGGAAAAGGTTGCCGCGCAATTCGAGAAATATCTGCGCGACAATGGAATTCTGGTTTGACAACCACCAATAACCCTGATAGTATATCACCACTATGACAAAACTACCATCAGTAACTATCACCCCGCTTCAACTGTCTGATATGTTTTTCAATTCAGAACTCGTTCATTGGAGCGACGATTCCACCAAAGAAAACCTTTTCAAAGACGCGCAAGACTTTGCCAGTCAGTTTAATGGCCAAGTTTCTGCAAGTGATTTGGTAGAAGATTACTTGCGCAGACTGTAAATAAAAACTTGACGATGATAGAATTTTGGTTTAATAATTTATGGAATTAATGTTAGTTTTTTTGATTATTATTATTTTGATATTTTTTAGCGATAACTAAATCATGATACCATGTTAGATTTTTTTCTAAACAGAAAACAAGTAATTTTTCTTTAAAATCAAAAAAAGATTTTTTGAAAAAAATCACTTAAGGGCTTGCAATTAAAAATTGGCTCGTTATATTGATTGTGTCGATAGGAACAAGATACAAAACAAAAACAAAAAAAACGAAAGATATGCAAGCTTCTAAATTCAACCTGTTGGTTCCCAGTGTCAACAAACGCCATTTCACCAATCGCGCTAGGTATATGAGGGCATTGAAATTCTTGGCAAGGATTCGGTGGGAAAGCAGGGCGGAATTGCAAGCCATTAATGCTGCCGCCGATTTGATGTCGGGCGTGAGCGGACGTTCAACCCAAGATTACAACAATACCGCCGACAATCTTGAGAAGTATAACAAGACCTATTCAATCGCCACGGGTCGCGCCGATAGCGATTTAGCAAATGAAAATGATGTTTATCATTCAGCGAGGTTGAATGGAAGCAACAAGGCCGAAAAGGAATTCATGCCGATTTTAGCCTAAACAAAAAAAATGGGGGAGGAAACTCCCCCGCAACCCTAATCTTTTAAATTAGAAAAACTTACAGAAAAAAAGAATTATTTAGCAAAAAAAAATTAAAAATTCCTGTTGCATTCCAAATGGTAAATGATTAGGATTGTCTTGTTGGTAGTTCATTGAACAACAAAACAAAAACAAAAGCAGAAAAAACAAAGGTTAAAACAAATGAAAACATTCAAAGTTAAAGACCAAACGTTGACTAGCGCGGCGCATCTCATCAAGGAAGGCAATGCAATGCTCGCGCAAGGCAAGAAACTTGCGGATGCTGGCAAGGCAACCATTGAAGCATGGTTGAAGGACAATCGTGGAGTGGAATTGGCTAGTGAGCCGATTGGTGAAATCATAAACATTGATGGGATTGTGATTATCGAAATTGGCAAGCAAACCCGCTTCAACGAAAAGAAGTTTGCCGTTGAACAGCCCGAATTGTTCGCGGGATATCGTGAAGAAATGCCAGTCAAGAAATTCAAGTCTTTGCTTTAATTTAAATGAAAAACAAGGCGGGGGAGAAATCCCCCGCTCTTAATTATTTGCTTGCTTTTTGTAATCCTTATCCCTATACTACCATTATATGAAATACAAACTCGCAACATTTTGGCAAATGTCCGCCGTGATTGAGGTCGAGGCGGATTCTCTAGAGGATGCAATAGGAATCGTGAATAGGCCGGAGTTTCCTTTGCCCACCAATTCCGATTCGCAATATGTGGAAGACTCATTCCAGATTGATGTTGATTCTACAATCTACGCCAATCAAACAAATTCTTGACATATGAAAACACTAAATCAAAAACAGTTTGAGAGATTAAAGACCATCCTCCAATGCGGTTACGAAGATTGCGAGATGGCACTGTGCAACGATTGGGACAAGAGCGATGAAGGCTTTGAAGCCCTTCGCGGCAATCTTTTGGAAGCAGCAAGACTTCTTGAAATTGAAATTATTCCTTATGTCCCTCTGATTAATAGGTAATTTAATATGAAACAGAAAAATTATCCAGATTGTTACCTTTGGGTGGAAGAATCTCGTAGTGGGGAAACTTGGATTATGCCGCTCCGGGGAAATTCAATTTTAGATTTAAAAAAACAAATTAAAAATTGGATTAAAAAAGAATTCTGTGGCGAATTAAGTTTGGACGGGGATTTGATGCCTAGATTGGCGGGCGATTATTATGCGAAAATAATTACCGATGGAAGGTCGCCCGATAGTGGAGTTTGCTGGGAAAGCGGCGGATTTTATTTAAAATCTACACAAATTGTGTATTGACACAGCGGGATTAATAATCCATACTCCAAATATGAAAGTTAAATTTTACAAATCAATTAATGCATTCGCCTGTAACCTTAATTGTAGGAATGGTTACAAAGAAGACCGCAAAGCGGGCGCAATGTATGGGGCGTTTAAGCATGATGGGAAACTTATGGGAGCGGGTGAATTTAGTAGATTAACAAAAACTTGTATTTACTGCGGGGATAATTAAAATTGTTTAATAAAAATTAGTCGAAAATAATTCTTGCCATGCGAATATTTAATTGCTAGGCTTGGGTATGAAAGACATTAAGAAGATTCTGCGGTTTCTTGAATCACAAAATTTCCGCATCACCTACAATGATGGGACTAGGCGCAAAATTTATCCACCCAATCATGCTATGCCGTTTTATTCTCTCCATGTTGGTGAAAATGCGGTAAAGCCATTGATTCGATTCGCCCGGAATAATTGGAGTATCGATTTAACCCAAATTTAATATAATTAATAACACTTTCTAATTCTGGAATCGTAGCGTTATTTTTTAAATAATTTGCTCTAAAACTAATTACAAAAACATTCCCTTTTATATATCCCAGTTCTGGAATAAATCTATCAATTGAGGGCGCGTAATCTCTATTTTTAAAATCTTGTCTTACTTTAGTTAATTTAATTCCCAAAATTGGACAATATTCGGGAATTATAATATCTGAAATCTCCAAATTAAATGGAATATTTAATCTTTTGGCGCGACTTTTTGCGGCTTTATATAAATAATTTTCTTGATTATCTATATGGTTTTGTTTTTTAATAAGATTTAATTGTTGTTTATTTTCTAAATAATATTTTTTGTATTGTTTTTCATAAGAAGTATATTCACATTTTTTACATTTTTTTCTGCTATAGCGAAAATTTTTAAGTGGTTTTTCCTTTTGACAGATTAAGCAGATTTTTGTTTCATTAGGATTTAATAAAACATACTCTTTATATTTTTGTTGATAATTTATTTTTTTCATCAAAACTATTTACACTTTAGATTTGACAATGTGAATTTAATAAATATACTTGGATATGAGCATTCAAATCACTAATTACCCACCCATTCAAATTACTGTCGAAAACTTGCCAAGTGTAATTCCTTTGCGATATTACCGGGGATGGAATATTTCATTTAATATTAAAACGGAAACTTTTCAATCAGAAATTCTTTGTTTGTTTGGATTTACCAATCCAAATGATTTGGAAAGGGCAATTGATATTCAAATCTTAAACAGGGAAAAACCTCAAATAAAAAATTTTTAATAGTTGACACAAAGGAATAAATAATCCATAATCAAACCATGGAAAATAATTTTGCTCTGATTGACCCACAAAATGAAATTGCAAGTTTAGCCACAATCCAATCTTGGGAGATTGAAGAATCCGATGGGTTTCAAGAATTGGTCGAAATAGATTTAATCTAAAAAATTTTTCCGAATTATTATTTGACAACCACGGGGGGAATTGGGTAGGATGGATTTATGAATAAATTCTGTATTGTTAAATTCGATTGTGGCGACGAAGATAAAAAAGTAATTGTTTACGATGTTTGGGATAAAAATCTAAACATAATTGTTTCCACCCATACATCCCGCGAATTGGCGTGGCAATGGGTGAAGGAGAATGGAGGGCAGATTGAGGGATATGAGAATTTGATGCTGGAAACTATGGTCTAAAAACAAATATAAATTTGACAACCAGAAAACCGTTGGAGTTATTCTCATGGGTATGTCGGAAATTGATAATGTTTGTTGTCAAGTAAAATGTGAAAAATGTGAATAACTTTTTTAGAAGATATTCCTTGTGCCTCCCGGTGCTTTGCGCCATACTAAACGCATGAAAACTTACATTGTGAGACTCTCAAACCGAAAAGGTCAAATCTTCGACGCTGAATTTTCCAGCACCAATGCGCGTATGGCGCTGAATGCCGCGATGGATGCGGCTCAGGCTGGCTTTAAGCTGTCAACCTTTGTAGAGGTCATTGACGACAAGGGGGAAATCGTTTGGGACACTTGGCACAGCAATAAATAGATTTGACAACGGTAAACTTTTGACTATACTTTCCCGCGCATGAAACTGCTTTCTAAAAACAACGCGAAACTTCTTAAAGGCGAAAAATCCGGTTGGCTTACTCTTGGCTTGTCCCTTGCGCCCGGAAAACTTTCTGGCGCGAATCTTTGCGCGTGGGCAAGTGAAGGATGCCTTGCTGCTTGTCTTAATACTGCCGGGATGGGCATCTTTTCAAACGTGCAAGCTGCGCGAATCGCAAAGGCAAAAAGTTTTGTTGCCGATTCAAAAGGTTTTGTCGCCAAGCTCGAAAAGGAAATTGCGCTTGCCGCGAAACGCGCCGCAAAACAAAATCAAAAATTGGCCATTCGCCTGAATGTCATCTCGGACATTGCATGGGAAAAGTTCGGCATCTTCCAAAAGTTTCCGCAAGTCCAGTTTTACGATTACACCAAAAATCCAAATCGCGCTTTGGCGTTTGCCCGTGGTGAAATGCCCGCAAATTACCATTTGACTTTTTCCCGCTCGGAAAGCAATCAAAGTTTTGTCGAAATGGTTTTGGCTGCTGGCGGAAATGTCGCCGCCGTGTTTAATAAATTGCCCGAAACTTGGCAAGGCAAAAAGGTTGTGAACGGTGATGAAAACGACTTGCGCTTTTTGGACGAGAAAAACATTGTGGTTGGTTTGCTCGCCAAAGGCAAAGCCAAAAAGGACGAGTCGGGTTTTGTGGTTGTCAAGTAAAAAATCAATCTAATTAAAAAAAAATATGTTAATAATTATTATTATTTTGTTTTTAATGTTAGGATTTGCAAATAACGATTGAAATAATAAAATAATAAAATAATAAAACGCCATGAATGCCAAATCCCTAAAAAATCTAAATAAGAAAGAAATGGGGACAACCCAACACATTCTATGGCTTAAAGCAATTAAACTTTCCCAAGATAAGATTAATCTAAAAAGTTTGTATCGGGCGGAATAAAATTTATTTAGGAAAAAGATTTTTGAAAAATTTTTCAAAAAGGGCTTGCAATTAAAAATGGCTCCGCTAAATTGATGGCGTCGGTAGAAACAAAAACAACAAAAACAAACGGAAACTATATGAGAGCATCAAAGCGTAACATCCTACTCCCCCGGGTTAACCAACGCCATTTCGCCAATCGGGCTAGGTATATGAGGGCATTGAAATTCTTGGCTAGAATCCATTGGGAAAGCAGGGCGGAATTGCAAGCCATTAATGATGCCGCCGATTTGATTTTGGGCGTGAGCGGACGTCCAACCCAAGATTATCAAAACACGGCGGAAAACTTGGAAAAGTATAATCGCCAATTCTCAATTGCTAGTGGTCGCCCGGATAGTGATTTGGCTAGGGAAAACGATGTTTTCCAAACGGCTCGTTTACTTGGAAGCGGGCGGGCGGAAAAGGAATTCCAACCAATCCTAGCCTAAGCAAAAACTAAACAACAAAATCCCGGGGAGAAATCCCCGGGGTTTTTTAGCTTCTAAATAAAATAAAGTTAAATAATAAAAAATGCATTATTAAATAATAAAGTTTCCTTATTAAATAAAAAAATATCAAATAGCAAATAAGAATTTCTAAATAATAAATTTCCTTTATTAAATAAATAAATGTAAATATTAGATTAATAAAAGAACATTATTAATTAATAAATAATTAATAAATATTATTAAATAATTAATTTTCCTAATATTTTGAATTAGAAAAACTTATGGATATTCTAGATTAGAAAAAAGAATACTTTAATTAAGAAAAACTTATGGATAGAATCATCCTATCTGGTTAAAACAATTTTTAATTAACAAAAAAAATCTGAAAAAAGATGTTGCGCCCGGATATGGGTCTGGTAAGGTTTCCTTAGTTGGGCAACGAAAACAAAAGAAAAACGAAAGGAAAACAAATGAAGAAAATGACTCATTCACAATTGGTCGCCTTAATTGAGGCAAGCAAGGGTGCGGTGATTGTTGGCTTGCAAGCCTTGACCGATGCGCGGGCAAAGAAAACTGGCAACCCCTTTAATCTAATTGAAAAAAGGGTGCGGGCGGTTGGTTTCGTTGGCGCGGATTACGAAAACGCCGTGAACAATGAAGCCACGCGACAAGGCGGGGAGGCTGAATTCAAATCGGAAGAATTGCCTTGGGGCGAATGGTTGGTACATGGCAAGGTGATTACCCACAAGGGTGCATACTACCTGCGCACCCAAACGACACCGGGAAATCGCCGTGTTCAACCCGCTCGCGTGTTAGACTACATTGCCGATGGGTATAAGACTACCCGCGAAAAGATTGCCCGCTTTCTGCCCGTCGCAAAGGAAGCGGCAAAGCAACAAAAACAAACTGGAATTGAAAAAACAATTTGGGTTCGCACCTACAAATTTGATTCAATTGAAAAAATCCGCGTGGGCGGAGAGACATACGAATTAGTAAAGTAATAAAAAGTCACCCCCGGGAAACCCCCGGGGTCTTTTTTTGATTTGAAAAATAATAATCAAAATAAGAAAAACTAATTTTCTAAATAAAAAAATCTAATATTAAAAACCAATTAAAAAATATTATTTCTAAATAAAAAAAAATAAGATTAATTAATAAAAGAAAAATTAATAATTCAAATAATTTTTCCTAATACGCTCCGAAATTAATAGATTAGAAATAATAATTTTCTAAATAATTTTTCCTAATACATTGGTGGAAATATCAAATTAGAAATAATAATTTTTAAAATAAGTTTTTCTAATGAAAGCCGAAAATGAATAGATTAGAATAAATGATAAATAGAATAAGAAAAATTAATATTAAATCAAAAAATTTAATTTTCTTAATTAAAAAAAAGAATGTGAAAATTTACCATTGCAATCGGGAATGGGCGTGGTAAATTCTCTTGTCGGTATAACCATAACAAAAAACAAACGGAAAAATTATATGAAAATCACCCAAACTCTCCAAGACGTTGTAAATGACCACGGCATGGTAGATGAAAAGCAATTAGAAATTCTTGCACGGGAATATCCTAATTTAACAATTGGAATTAAATTTGGATGTTCATCGCGAATTGCGGTATTGGCTAAGGATGCCAAGTCCGAAATCGATGCCAGAATGGCTAGCAATCGCGAGGAATATGTGCGCGAAGCGTTTTTGCCATCTTCTTTGTATGATTTGATTGTCCAGCTATTAAACCCAAACATGGGCAATTCCCCGCAATCCCCGGATTGGGAAAATACAATTGAGGCACAACTTTGCCGCGATTAAATTAAATAAATAAAAACATCCCCGGGGAAACCCGGGTTTTTTATTGTTTTGAAATAAATAAGATTATTTAATGAATAAAATGAATTTTTCTAATCCAAGTATTATTTTAATAAATTTAATTAATTAAAAAAGGATACGGGTTTGAAACCGCAGAAAATAAATTTAATTAACAAAAAAAATACTTTGCAAACATTCCCCGGCGTGGTAAATTCTTTTGTCGGTCAATTAAAACAAAAAACAAATAGGAAATTATATGATGATTCAAATGGCAATCGATAGGGAATACAATGGCAAGTGGATTGATGCGGTGGAATGTGAGTTTGAATATCACCGCGCCCACAAGGGTGCTAGGGATTCAATCGGCGGGGTGCGCGGTGCTGGCCCTGCTTTGGAGCCGGATGAACCAGCTCATTTTGAATTGATTGGCGCATACGATATTGAAACTGGCGATGAGATTGAACTTACCCATAACGAAATTGACGATGCCGAACAAAAGGCATGGGAAAGTTTCAATTAAACTTAAATAGAAAATAATCACGCGGGGGAAAAATCCCCCGCATTTTTTTGTCTTGAAAATAAATAAATAAATTAGAAATAATAATATATTAAATAAGTTTTTCTTATGACCCCCGGGGAAATAATAAATTAGAAATAATAATATTCTAAATAAACTTTTCTAATAGCCTCGGAAATAAATAGATTAGATAAATAAATAAATAAATAAATAAATCTAATTAATAAAATCTTTTTATCTAAATAATAAATATATCTAATAAATAAAACTAAATAATAAATAAATATTCCTAAATAATAATAAAATAAACATAACATAAACATATCTAATCCTTTATATTAGATAAACTAATAAGCACAAATTTCAAATTTCATATGCACAAATTTCAAATATAATAAACTCCTAAATGGTGGATTGATTTATTAATCTGGGGGGATGAAAAATAGAAAACTGATTTTTTCTAAATGGTTAAAGGATAACCTCAGAACCGACGAACAAATTGCCGGGGAGCATAGGGAGGCGGATATGCGGTGCGGGCGGGAATGGGAATGCGCTTGTCCACCTTGCCGCAAGGTAAGAGAATCAAAGAAAATTAATTAGAAAAAACTATTAAAAATTTGCCATTGCAACCCTATATCGGCGTGGTAAATTCCTTTGACGGGATAACATAAACAAAAACAAATAGAAAAAATTATGAATACTGTAACTATTACTACGGAAGAGTATGCGGCATTAATTAAGGTAGCGAGGCTGGCTAATAGCTCGTTTTCGGGCATGGGGATGCCGGAATATATGCGATATGCGTTTGCCACGCCACTGGCCGAATTACACACGGCGTTTGCCGATTGCGTCCGAAATCCTTTTTCGCAAAGGGTTATTGACCAAGAAAGTTTAAATGAAATTATGTGCGAAAACTGTAATTCCACCGCGCACCATACGGATGAATGCATTTATTCCCGCCGATAAAATCAACAATTAACTAATTAAAAAATTATGAGCGAACAAACATCCTGCCCTATTTGTTTCAATATGAGCCTATTGACTTGGGCCGACGAAAACGAGCGTACACACGGGCGTTGCGACACTTGCGGATTTGACTTGGATGACGCTAACGCTGGGGGACTAGTCCCCGTTGAATTGACCAGCCAGCAATGGGCTGGACAAACCTATGCGGGGAGCCATGTCCCCGGCTCACTAGATGACGAACTTGGGGACTACTAAATCTAAATAAAATAATTCTCACGCCCGGGGCAACCCCCCGGGCTTTTTCTTTTAATCTAAATATAAAATAATCTAAATAAAATAATCCCTCGCCATGTGAAATAAGTTTAAATAATAAATAATAAATAATATAAGTTTAAATAATAAAATATACTTTCCTAAATAGTAATATAAATAAACTAAATGAAATACATTTTTTCTAAATAAAAATAATCCATCGCCATCCTACAAATATCTAAATAATAAATATTAATATACTAATCTAAATATAAATATTTCTAATTGAAATAAATACCCGTCATCCCAAATAAATCTAAATAATAATAAATACTTCCAAATAAGTTTAAATAAATATCCTGTTTTATAAATAAATAAAGCTAAATAAAAATACCTTACTGTCATCCTAAATAAGTCTAAATAATGTAAAATTATTTAATTAATTAAGTTAAATAAGTAATGCCGGGATGCGCCGCGTGGACTCTGAGGATGCCACCGGGGAAACCCCGGGATGCCACCGGGGAAACCCCGGGATGCCACCGGGGAAACCCCGGGACTGTCCAAAAAGTGGACACATTTTATACGATAAAGGTAACGTTAAAGGATGGGGTCAAACGGAAAAAACGTATCTTTTGTAAGTTGTTGATTTTGAACATTTTATAGAGTCTAGGGGTAAAAACGGCTATGGTAGGGCATGGCGGGGGGGGAGATGCGTTAAAACGCAAGCCAGATACCAAGGAATTGATTTGATTGTAAGTTGTTGATTTTGAGGTGTTTAGAAACAAAATGATTTTTTAATCAAAAAATCGGTTGCAAGGAATTATTAAATGCCTTAGATTCCCCTTAGTCGGTTGCGGTTCGGATGTTTGGGGTAAGCATAGCAAACCCTACGCCAGTACTAGCGAAAAGTAGCGGTCAGAACCTTTGAAAGGGCAACGAGTGGCGTTGCTGGCTTTCCCTTCTAAACAATTCAAGTTGGTTTAAACATTAACCGGGGAGCAATCCCCATAAAGAGAAAGACATATAGTATGGCACATAACATTGGAAAGTTTGACATGGTTTACGTTCCCGAAGGCCAAGAATTCAAAACTTGGCATGGCCTTGAAACGGTAGCGGGAAAAACCATAAAGCTAAACGGGGAGAATGTTCCGAATGTTTTCCCTAACATCATTGAAGCGCGGTTCAAGTTAGATGGAATCGATGATTCTCGCCTACTGACTGATTCAATCGATGATGACGAAGCAAAGTCCGACAACCCGTTAAACGGTTGGAAGATGATTCTGGCGGAACATTCCAAGGGGTTGATTCCGTTGCATGTTCCTAAAGCGGGGTATGTCATTCACCAAAATCGAATGTTGTTTGATTCGGCAATGCAATCAGCAATCAAAGTTTGTGGAGATAAGGATGTTCAAATCGTGACGATTGGCACGCTTGGCAACCTGTCACAATTTTTCTTGTCCATCTCCATTCGCGGGCATGATTCGTTCACGATTAAAGGGCGGCACGCGAAGCAATTGCACAAGGTTTACTTGAACCTTGTTTCATCGCATAACGGTTTGACGGCCAGCGCATTCCTGCTGGCAATCATTCGAATGGTTTGTCAGAACACGGTCAACGCTGCGCTTGCCGACGCAATTGGCAACGGCACGGCAAGCGTTTACAAGCATTCCAAGGAAAGTTTGGGCAAAATCACGCCAGAAGCGTTTGAACGTGCCTTGAAAGCGTGGCTAGCGGCCAAGGAAAGCTACTTGAACACACTCCAAACCTTCGAATCCGTCAAGATGACGGTTGACGGCTTCAAGGCATTCGCCGCCGGGGTATTCACAAACGAAGGGAGTGACGAACTGAGCACAACCAGTTTCAACCGTGTTGGCGAAATGGTGGAGTTATTTCAGCGCGGCAAGGGCAATCACGGTGAAACGCTAGGTGATGGCGTAAATGCGTTCACGGAGTATTTCACAAGCGGCAACGGGGTGGGCTCAACCAAGGTTAACCCCGGTAAGCGCGTTGCTTCCGCCAATTTCGGCAGAGGCAACGATTGGAAACGGTTGGCAATCGCGATTGCCGCGAATGAAAAAGACTTCAAGGCAACTTGCAAGCGCGGCGAGATTCTTTATGTGGATAAGGAAAAGAGCCTTGCGGCTAGCAACTAGAATTCACCCGGGGGGAGCAATCCCCCCGGGCTTTTTTGTGTCCCGGGGGTATTAGGGCACCTTTTTCGGAAAATAAGGGCGGCTGATGGGCGGGCAGGGCGCGGGGGTGGTTATTTTATAACGCAATTCCCTTTAAAATCTATATTTTCAGAAACTATCAAAAAAAATATATTATATATATTATTACTATTATCTATTCCGTATTTAATTTATTCTTTCTTATATTAGTATATATTCTTCTTCTAAAAATCCCGTGGTAGTAAATTAAATATATATTTTCAGAAACTATCTTGC